>Ga0210059_1000368_pt1 | contig 55307 bp, 27 predicted proteins | sample Ectturendosymbi2_FD_188042 | JGI IMG/M metagenome (GOLD analysis project Ga0210059, IMG submission 188042) | Ecteinascidia turbinata endosymbiont from Florida, USA - Sample 2 (SPAdes) (version 2) | ecosystem: Host-associated > Tunicates > Ascidians > Unclassified | place: Key West, Florida... | reverse complement strand
CTTCACAAGTTCACAGCACTTCTGTGACAAAACAATTGACGAAACAATGGCCTTATATCGCGAATGTTGTTTTCTGAATTGTACAAAATCATGGTGAAAAAGTTACTTTCGTAGGTTTTAGGGGGGGCGATTGTCCCAATCGTCCCCCCTGGATCCGCCCCTGCAGTCATGTTATTTCTGTATTCAAGATGTGGAAAAGTTGTGATTTTGAATGTGTTTAAGACAGGTATCAATACTGTGTCATTTTTGCCTACCTGTTTTATAGCTGCGTTCTTGACGTATTCAAAATCCCAGTGGCAACTCCAGCACACAGACTCCTCGGGCTCAGCCCGAGTCCTCAGTTACGATTTGCATCGGAAACGCAAGATTGCTTGCTTTGTACATATATCTGTATCACCACCCACAGTCGCACTTTACTAAGTTGTTAACTCGGGCTCTCTTCTTTGGGTTTGTCACTGCTAATATATTTTCATTCCACGTTTGGCCTCTTGCGTTCATGTTGCAGGTGACCAGAATAAAATACCGTTCGTTGTGGGCGTTCTCTCGACTTCGTTCGCTCGCGCATACTCGGACTCATCCAGTAGCGCCCGTGCTGCGCTATGCAATTATTTAAGTATTTTTCAAAACATAATTGATATTGGTCTGAATGTTTTTTGAAGCAATGGATTTGTAGAGAACATTGGATCTGAAGTCGAATCCAGTGGACAGTTCCCATTTTGAGAATAATTTCAAACGAATGATAAATTGTCCAACAACTCGGGCTAATATGAATTAGCCTAGTACGCAGAGGACTTACTGGCGTTAGCATTGCTCTGTGACGTACATTACTCAACAGTGTGGAAGTTCTCATGAGAACTTTTCATTTATTGTTACGTAACTAACGTCACAGGGCAACGATAATGCCAGCCAGAATGAAAGCAATTGGAAATTTCAGTGACGCAAGGGTCGAACGGTTTTATTCAGTCAGAATAAATCGTATGAGTCCGAGTGATGCTGTTGACCTGGGTCGCACTGTAACAGTCTATTTGAATTTCAGGTGGTTCACCAATACGTTTTCATAGGGGTGTAATTTTGTCTAAAATAGTGTAATTGAGACCTTCACATGGTGTATAGGTAATGACGTCATATTCCAATGCTTGTGACGTCACAGTTGCCAATTTAAACTACAAAACTTTTCTGTAGTGTTTTTGACGTGCACTTGTGCCCCCCCACTTTGAAAAAGGTTTCGTCACGCATGCCTACAATGCAATATACTTCACTCTTGTAAGAGTGAACGCCAGTTTCGTTCGAAGGACCAGGCCTTTAGCCACGGGGCGAGGCATTCGCGGGCAGGGCTTCCAAGTTTTTTGTGCCCCTCCCTAATTTTGTTGTGTCCAGAAAAATTTGTCTTAAACATATAATAAAAACAAAGATATTGTCTCCTAAAAATGTGTTTTCACCCCAAACGTTAAAACCTAACTACGTGTCTGCAAAGAATGAGCGACGTGGAGAAAGTTACTAACATAAACTGATTAACCTTTCTCACTTTTGGCAACCAGAAGCGCAGACGCATTCTTGTATAAAGATAAGATCTGGGCGCACGATCAATTACACTCTGTATGACGCAAAACACGAAAAAAACACGCTTCACTAGTGAGCAGACCATACATCCGCCCAAAGTTCTCCAAAAGTCCAATTTTGTAGTCATTCTTAATGCACGGGTTTGGATACCAATGCAAACTGTTCTTCAGGAATTAGAAATATTTCACAACTATCACGTCACAGAATGTAGAAAAAACGTACCAAACGCAATATGTAATGCGCATGGTTGATTGATCAAATAGAAGCATATAGCCGCCCAATACGATGAGCAGGAACGAGTGTGCTGGATGACATTCACAATTTTTGCCTTGCCTAGTTAAGACGCACTGAAGCTTTTATTCAGTGGTGTAGGAGCTGGGGGTGTTTTTAACATTGATGTACCTGGACTTTGAAGTAGTGTTTCTTTTACCTATTTACACTTGCAAACAGCCAAACACAATGAAAGTTTGGTGGAGCGGCAAATGATAAGTTTGATGGCTTGAATCCAACGAGCAACCCTTAGTTAGTCTTTGCTCAGCTTCAAACCATTGAACACTTGCCTGAAAGTGACAAATGGATTTTCCATGCTCAGCTATGCGCACACTTGCACTGGACCAAAAATGTTGTTTTTTTTTCGGAGAAAAAAGTCAGATAACTCAATAGTAAACAAACGTGTCGAAACCTCTGTACCCGAATTTTCAGGAATTTCACCCGAATTTTCGACAAATCAAAACTTTTGGAGGTGCACTTGCCCCGACTAAGTGGACAACGCGACATAAACCTTGAAAACAGTTTACAAAAAAGCAAAATATCCAATTTTTCCAGCTGAGTGTACCAGCCATTTCAGTTGCATCACCTCTCCATTGGATAATTTATGCTGTAAACAACAACTTGAAAAAGCCCTGCCTGCTACATCTTAGGGAAATTCATTATTCAAATCCAACCTATCTGGGCTTTCAGCGATTGGAAAATCTCGCTTAGCTGTTGAAAGTGGTTTGGATCAAGACGCAGGATCCCACAGTTTTCGATAAAACTAACATTAGGGTCATCACAAATGAAAAATTTTGGGGACACAGTGAAAATAAAGTTTGGCGCACTAGACATTTTTCCCAACGCAAAGACCCCAGCGTGCAATTTTTTTCAGAACAACGACCAACAAGCTTTTTGGCGTTTTATGCTACTCAACATCTTTTGGGCGACTGCCCAAACAGGCTGACACGGTTCAGTGCAGACCAAGCAAAAAATGCAAAATATAACACCTTTTGCTGCCATGGTTGAATGGCTAAATGTTGGAGTGTTCGGACTCGAATAGATCTGCGTCTACGGACCTAACCTTTTATCTTTTGTGTCAATGTTCGTTCTAACGAGAGCATTGTTTGCTAACAATGAGATTTTATAAGCCGTTTCTACTGAATTTGAGCGCAAGGAGTATTTGGCAAAAATGAACTACTATCCAAACACATGGCGCGGGGGCCCCCAGAGGGACAGGGCCCAATGCAACCGCATCAGTTGCATCGGCTTAAGGCCGGCCCTGAGTATATATTTTGCCTACAAAGTAGGAATCATCAGCTCTTATTCAAATAGAAGACTCCTGCTACTGGCGAATTTGAAAAGTGACTCCAGATCCGGGTCCGGTTTCTCACAAATTTTTGACTCTGGGTCCGAATCTGAAAGAGAAACGCACATTCCTGCTGGAGTCGACTCCAGAATTTCGGATCCGGTACTACCTCTGGGGCAGAGATGAGCGGAGTCACATTTTTCAGACTCCGACTCCGCTCTTGCTCCACGCTTTAAGACACCTGCTCCGGCTCCGAAAAGTTTTGAAACATCAACTCCGACTCTTGTTAACACTCCGAAAACTTCCAAGTGATTGACACTAAAATGATGCAGTCTAGTTTGCCTCAGGCAAAATACATGTTGTTGCTTTTTTGCCTTTGGCAGACCACAAATAGTTGAAATGGTCACATGACTGGCACAATACAGCGAGACACAACATGTTCGTTGTGGTTCAAAGTTATGGCTTAGCCTATTCTTTACACAACATAGACAAACACAGCCACTAAAAGCTTGTCCCCATTTGAATTAGACAATAAAGTCATCTACGTAGGTCATGCATTCCAAACTTGTCATGTGATCACTTCAAACAAATGCGTGCAGCTACTGACAAAATAACTTCAGAACTGTTTTCGTCTCATGAGGCCAAATAGACGCTGCTTATCAAATAATATCTGTAATTAAATTACGAAGTGGAAACCACTGAAACACTAGTTAATAGTTCAATATTCAATTTTGTTCAGGATGGCTACAAAATGTGAGCAGAAGTTTGCCTCTGCTCACATTGGCAAGCGCTGGCTAGACTACAAATCTGCACAATGCGAATGACATTATCGTCAAATCCTGTCACTAGGCCTGCAGTGTATAGGTCATTTCGCCACACTGTTACTTCTCTATAATATGTTTTGTTAACCATTGTTTTTTGTCATATGTCTTGTGTTATTGCCCACATCATCAGCCCAACGTTCTCATTGTTACGGCATGGATTCCGAAATTCCCGGACTGCATTCTCACTTACACATTGTAAGCCTATTTTACAATAACTTTGAAACCGTCATTAGTGGTGAAATGCTCGGTACTCCCACCCAGTGTCACACTTTTGTGATAAATGATGGCACTGGTCAGAAAACACGTCTCAATTAATTCCATTCTATTTGACACCAACAAGCATAATTACAGAAATTAGGTCTCTTAAAAATTTTGTTTAGCTCCTGCACAGACCTTAATGTTGACTCCGGGTCCAGCTCCTGCTCCGGCTCGAACCTAAAATATTGGCTGCGGCTCCTACTTCAACCTAAAATGCAAACTCCGGCCGGAGTCCACTCCGGCACTCCGGCTCCGTGATCATCTCTGGTACATATAAAAAACAGATTCATTTCGAGCAACTAGTCTCCACAAAAACCAGGTGGTTTCACTCAAATTTACTAAAACTTTGGTTTAACACAGGCCTACTTTTCATGCCACTAAGCGGCACTCTTAACTCAATTTTTTTTACTATTAGCGGCCCGTGCTATCTTTATTTCAGAGGTGGCTACGAATCCGGGTGCCGCAACTCCGGCGAGGCCTGCGTTTTATCACTACTAGTGCTCATGTACAAACATTGCTGAATTTTGTTACATCGATGGTTGCCGGAGCAGTCCCGTCGCCACCAAGAAGCTTTGGTAGGCTTAGCTCCCCGAATTGAAATAAGAAACAACCTAAATGTCAAAGCACCTCTGCACGAACGCGAAACCCCCTGCACATATGTAAAGCCCCGCTATTGACAACTTTCTGGCTACGGTTCTTTTCCGAAGTTTGAACAGGATCGTCATGCGGGACTGAGCTGTGGATACTCGTAAGTGCGCAGAAGCTCGACAACTGCTTTGGTATAGGCCCAGTGATGTGCCCGAGTCATTTTTTTCATGTCAGAGTCACAAGCCTTTCGAGTCAGAGCCATCTAAAAATTTTTCGAGTCGAGTCACAAGAACTGTTGAGTCACTTCGAGTCATTGGTTTGCAAACTAGAATCAATGTCGAGTCAACTGAAATTTCACATTTTTTCTATGACTTTTTTATGCTATGAAATGGATCCCAACATGCTATAAAATGGTGCCCAATAATTTAGAAAATGGTGACCAACAAGCTATGAAATGGCACCCGATAAGTTAGAAAAGAGGGCCCAATTTTGGTATGAGAAGTTTGAATGCAGGTTATTTATATCTAAGTTTTCTCAATTTGCAATTTACTTGTCTCCTTCACTCTCAGTCATTTCAACAATTCTAGCCCACCACTGCTGCAAGTGTTTCAACTTTATGGTTGGCATTACGTTGAATGTGCGATTCACCACAAAAGAGATGTGCACGAAGAGCAAAACCCAATGTGGTGCGAACAAGCAATAATAGAGTGACCTCGTCGGGTGATCTCTATTGTTGCTTGCTGCCACAGTGTGAAGCTTTGTACACTTGCCGCTTAGGCTTTTCAATGGCAACGCAAGAAATATACTTTCTTGTCATTGGCATGCTCAATGAATGAAAATGCCAAGAGATGAATATGTACCTGGTTTTGGATTAAATCCTGCCACATTCCAATATTTTGATGGATTTGGATGTCGTCATTTTTGCTTAAAACCAGATTGGATCGGAATTGATGACATTCTTTTGAACATTGAGCATTGCTTTTGAACTTCTTTGCAACTTTCGGTTCAGTTATGGGACTCCAGGTTACTCTATTCATAAGTGTTTCTCAAATTTGTTGAGATTGTTTATTGTGTTTATTTAAATGTTGGCATTGATCACTGCCTCTAATCAGCGAAACAAGTTTGCTCCACTCTCTATCATGTCAGCAAACTTACAGAATTGGTTAGACATTCAATGATCCAATCCCTTTCCTTGACTCATAACTTTTGTATTCTACGTATACATTTAGCACTGTTCATCATTTTCTATATGTGTAGCCTAGGTCTAATAATTCCTTTGTGTTGCCTATTGTTAGTCTTCTGGTTTGATATCTTACACACCATAGCTGAGCTTAACAGAGATTCTCATTGCATTGCTGCTAACAGTGAATACTTTGAAGTCTCTTATAGTGTCAATTGTTATGATGTTGTGAACCAATGGTAGAACATAGGTTAAATTGCTTTACTTTTCAAACTATTTATTCATTTGCATTTTAGTTGGATTACATATGAAAATTGCAGTCACAATTATGTGTCGGCTTGAGCCAGCCAAAGAGTTGAACGGACGACCCTCGCCATAACAGCAAAAGAGTTTCCCATTCGACTAGGTTCACTCTTCAGTAAGCTATCTGCTATGAATTCATCGTTAGGTCTATATGAGACATAATCACGCCGCCACACTACTTCCCCATTTCACAGGCTCAAGACAACCTTGAACAGTGGATTGCAGCAACTGACAAGTTGGGAGCTGGGATCCATTTTTGCAGCCATGATGCTGCGTCGCCCTGAGCCATCCAACGAAAAAGTCGAACTGACAATAATCAGCATAATAGCAATTGAGATTACCCATGCAACCAGATTCACTCTTCTACTACTGCTACGAATTTAACGTTTTATGTGGCTGTTGCAGTTGACTGCATTGCCTTGAACTACTGAGGCAAGCACAAGAGAAAGATGGCAGTTCGGGGCATTAACCAACAGGAAAGCAACCAGCAGCAAAAGAGCTCCCTCGACGAGTTCACTCTGTTACTACCAGGTTGCACTATTATTATATAGGGAGTATGAATTACGATCTTTCGATTGTGTTGACTATCACAGTGAGTTGTTACTTATAGGCACCATCTAGCGGTGACCATTTACTTACATGTGGCGACATCTTCAGGCAGCCACACGTCGCCACATGGGCTTAGGCTAATAACCAGTGATAGCGTGACTCGAGTCAATGACTCGAGTCACGATTTTTGGTGACTCGGACTCGACTCGAGTCACGTTTTTCACAGAATGACTCGAATCGAGTCACAGTCAATGGCTCGAGACTCGAATCAGAGTCCTTTTTGCAAAATCTCTGAGTTCCTGATGGACATATCCAGTTCGTGTGCACACAAACAAATAACCATTTTTTGCTTCAGTGATGATCAAGATTGGCGGAAATTTTCTGTTTTGCTTGTATAGTCGTGCTATGCTGCATTTTAAGGATCAAGTTTCCCCAGCTTGCATAGAGGAAGTTCTAATACTTTGCTTTCACTGAGGGGTCAGCAGGGCACAATCTATTGACACCTTATTGTGGTTTATTGTAGAATTTGCATATCGTGATCATGGCAGTCTGACTATACTGTGACCTTGAGTCTTTTCTAGAAACCTGTAAAGTGATTCAAGTTTTTCAGATTCAAATCCAAACCAAAAACTATATTGCAAAATATAATGCAAATACGAAAACCGAATCTTGTTTAAATCCAAATTCCTGCCGCTTTTATTAGCCTAAGCCAGTGGTTCTCAAACTTTTCTGGACGTTGGCCGCAGTTAAAGTATACAATTTTCTGTAGACCCCGTGGCCTAGCCCAACAATTACTGATATAAGGAAAGTATGTTGTCAAAACAAATAAAGGGCACTTACGTACAAAAATGTTGCACGTACGAAACGTAAAAGGTTTTACAAATGTCTGCAACACAAAACCTTAACCTTGAATTTTAAAGCAATGTAATTCGAAGGAATTTAGTCGAACAGAAACACTCGGAAAATACATGTACTGAGCTCTTTCCTTACGATGCATATTGATTCACTGTCGCTAGCTTTGCAAAAGTATTTACTGTGGCTATCACTCGGGTTTACAACAATTGTTCTCCGTCCTACTGCGTAGCCAGTGTTGCCACTCTGTTCTTACGTAAAAGTACTACATTTCATGGTTAAAAAAAACACTAGATTCACAAAAAACACTAGATTACAAAGCAAACTTACACACAGTAACATGCCCAGAAAATGCGTTGCAATGCCAACCACAGACATTGTGCAACTCATTGCAAACTAGAGACAAAGAGTACGGGAGATAGCAGCAGTGCTTGCATGTGTTTGTACAGGTCACTGAAACTTTCAACAGATGACCATGTGACTTCGCAGCTGTTTAACTCAAAACATATTATGCTTTGTGTAATTTAAGATTTATTTAGGTAGAGTTTTTAGAAAATTACAATTGAACCAAATGAAAAGGTCTCAACTACAGTTATAATTACACAAAATTGTGCAATTAATTACGTTCAGCTTACCCATACAAACACTAGATAGCCATAAAAAAACACTAGATCTAGTGGAAAAACACTAGGAGTGGCACCACTGTGTGTAACCTACTGCTGTACTACCAGTCTAACAACTGCAGAACTGCGACACATGCACTACGATATTGTTTTGTAACGAAACAAACAGAAGTTTTCATAATGTCATCACAATAGATGATTTAATAAAAAACTATTCGAATCGAATGTACTTTCAAACTACTGCAGCTGAGATTTGATCAACCCTCTTAATTTTGTTTGATTTGTTGAAAAACGACGTTTGTATTCCTTGCCCGATTAACAATAATTCTGAATGGGAGGTTTCATTGCTCTTGTATTCCTTGCCCGATTAACAATAATTCTGAATGGGAGGTTTCATTGCTCTTGTATTCCTTGCCCGATTAACAATAATTTTGAATGGGAGGTTTCATTGCTCCAGTAGACCCCAGCAGTTATTCATTGACCCCCTGGCCATTCATTGACCCCCATTCGACCCCGTGACTATTTATCGACACCTTGGATGGTCCAACTGACCCCTGGGGGTCGAAATCGACCACTTTGAGAACCACTGGCCTAAGCCCATGTGGCGACGTGATTACAGCACATATAACGTAGAATTCGTAGCTGCAACAAAAGAGCGAACCTAGTCAAATGTCTAATCTCAATTGCTATTATGCTGAGGATTGTCGGTGCGATTCTTTCTTTGCTTGGTTCAGGGAGACGCAGCTTTGTGCCTGCAACAAATGGCCCCCAACGTGTAGATGACTGCAATCCACTGTTAACCTGCTACCTGCAGTCCCAAAACTGAACCGAAAGTTGCAACGAATTTCAAAAGAAAATAATCAATTTCAATCTAATTATGTTCAAGCAAAAATAATAACATCCAAATCCATCAATCTTTTGAAATGTTGCAAGATTTAAATCCAAGTACTTGTTCATCTATGGTCATTTTCATGTATTGGGCATGCGAAAACCGCACTTTCAATGCAACGCCAACCGAGAAGTCGCAACAACATCCCTTCGTTTTTGCAATGAACCGCACCTATTGCACGTTCCGTTTTGAAGGTTGTACCTGGCGCCACCTTTACATCCTGGTCAAAAACGTGTAATTTCGTGTGACTCGACATGGACTCGAGCTTGCAAATCAATGACTCGAAGTGACTCGACAATTCTTGTGACTTGACTCTGACTCGACTCGGCCAAGTCATGACTCTGACTCGACTCGAAAAAATTTTAGATGACTTTGACTCGAAGGGCTTGTGACTCTGACTCGGCTCTGACTCGACAAAAATGACTCGGACACATCACTGCTAATAACAGCAACACACATTTGGATGTAACAAAGATTTGGTTTTCGTATTTGCATTATGTTTTGCAATGTAATTTTTGGGTTTGATTTGAATTTGAAAAACTTTAGTCACTTTACTGCTATCTGGAAATGACTCAAAGTAACAGTATGAGGCCGACTGTCATGATCATGATATACAAATACTGCATTACACTATGATAAGGCATCAGTACATTGTGCCCTTCCGGCCAATCAGTGAAAAGCAAAGTCCCAGCTCTACTTCTGTGAAAGTTGGGGACACTTGATCCTTTAAAGGCAGCATAGCACGAATAGAACATCAAAACAGAAAATTTGCACCAATCTTGAACATCACTGAAGCAAAAAATGCCTTTTTATTTTGTGTGCAAGCGAACTGGGCTTGTCCATCAGAGGCTCAAAGATTTTGTAAAAATGACTCTGACTTGAGTCTCGAGACATTGATTGTGACTCGAGTCGAGTCATTCTGTGAAAAACGTGACTCGAGTCGAGTCAGAGTCACTGACTCGAGCCACGCTATCACTCTATAGGCCTACACTCCTGCAAAATATTGCTCCCAAGCTTGGTGCTAAAGTGCATACTGCATAGTATACAGTATACACCAGAAATGAGCATTCGAGTAGACTTGCCTTGGACTCGATCCGGCCTATGACGAATTTTGTTGATTTTGGATTGGATCCGGACTGTGAAATGCTTCATAAGTTTAGGATCAGGACCAGATTTGGACTGAGTTAATGGAAAAGAATTACGTAGTTTTGCGAATGAAAGCTGTATTTTGTTAATTTCTTGGACTTTATTTGGACTTAGATTCTAAATTTTTTAACCGTTTTGGACTAAGGTTGGACTTGGACTGAGTTTAAAAAATCAGGACTGGGTCTGGATCGGAAAATATGACAGTCCGTTCATCTCTGGTATACACACGTAAATCCGACTTTCAGCTGAGTGAAGCCATGCGTAGCCTACAATCTCAGGTTACGTAAAATCTACATCTACGGAGCAGAGATGAGCATTGGACTGGACTTGGGTTGGACTGGATCCGAACTATAGCAAATTTTGTTGAATTTGAATTGGATCCGAAGTGGAAATCACTTCAAACTTTAGGATCCGGACCGGATTTGGACTGAGTTAATGGAAAAGAAACACGGCATTTTTGTTGTGAAAAGGAGGCATTTTACGGAGACCCCTTCCTCTCTGGCATCCTGCCCCCCACCACTCGAAGAAATATGTCATGTCTCTGTGCATATCTCAAAGCACAAAGTCCCAGCCATGTGCTGCATGAAATCCTGAACCTACGACTCGCTCCGGACAGACTCTTCTCAAGACGCCCCTTAAGATCGTTCATGGAGAACCTCACATACCACCAGTCCTGTAACCATGGTACGATAACTAGCTTTCCTGCTGACCCTTGATTAGTTGACATGCGACGTTTGTTGATAATCAAGCATCCTGCCTGTATATAATGATTGCAAAATGATTAACTCTGCTTGATTGACGCAGGTTTTAAAACAGCAAAATTTGAACGCATTTCAATAAAATCCGGATAAAACTGTATCAAAATTGAAAATTCTGTTGAACTTTTTTTTTCGGTGTACTGATCGCCTGAACTATTCTTTTTGTCGAATTTAACTCAATGCTGGTTGTCTATGCAATGAATGCAAAAATCCAGAAAAAATATTGAATGGTTTTTGAAAAAATGTTCAAAATATTTCTCTCAAAGGTTTAACTTACATAAATAGGCACAGCAGACATCTAACATATTCCACCTTAATTTTTTAGGTTAACTTACCAGTGATACTGCCAGCTAAACGTCCGGATGTCCGAACAAAGCTTGCTTGGAAGCAGGTTAACTAAAACGAATTATGCAACTTCAGGGGTGGAACTGCTCTTTCTGCAAAATGCGATGGTGCAGAGTGGAAGTGGGTTGATTTCTCTAGAACAGGATTTCCCAACCTTTTTATGATCTCGTACCACTTGGGCACCCCGTATGTCAACGCGTACCACTTCTTCCAGAACAACTAATTTTATCGAATCTTAGTTTATTTAAAAGAATAATATACCTACATTAAAATAACAATAAAAGACCACAACTAAATTTAATGAGATTTGTGTTTTTGTTTATCTTCCACCAATTGGTCGATGCGTGGCGTAAATTTGCTAACAGCGTATCGAAAGTCATAATGTTGCGATACAATAGGAAAGAAAGCTACAGGAAAATTTATTTATTTAGAGACAAAGCCCAATACGTAAACTAGAAAGCTGTGAATCCAGGTTTTTGTGAAAAAATGGAAGTTACTCGCGTACCACCTGGAAGACCTTCGCGTAGGCTACCACTAGTGGTACGCGTACCACAGGTTGGGAACCCCTGCTCTTGAGACTACCTATCGCGCGTTACGAAGCAGTTTAGGACGTTACGACGCAAGTTTGATTTCTGCGTATAAGGAGAAAAAGTAGATGGAATTTTTAATTTTGCTGGTCTCCACGTCCTGTACATTCCGTATCCACATTTCAACAGATGATTATCACACATTTTAAGGAAAAGACGCCGATTAGATTGCCGGTGATGTGTAGAGAAAATCTAATCACCAGGATAACAATATAATGTTGGTGACTTTCTATAACTATTTTACAAGCCACTAAACTAGTGCGCAAAGTGGAAATATGTTGGGTAGTTGTTATTTTGAAACTGTCTAATAAAAGTAGGACTGCATCTGCTCTCTGCTGCCAGACATAAAACGTTTTTATTATGCAGCAGACAGCGTTTTTTGACTTAAAATGGTTTATGACTAACTCAGTTGCACCCCTAGATATTTCCTGGTTTACTAGGTGATGATGTTGAAACTTCAAGAACTTTTATCGGTCTGCTGACATTAGAAGTGTGAGAAACGCATTTAAAGCTTTGATACGAAACGTTCTCAGTAAGCCAATTTCCGCCCTGTACGCTTTTTTTACTAAAAAATTGCCAGACTTTAAACGTTTCAAAATTTGAACCAATTCACCTGGTTTGACAATACTGATTTGTTTGCGGCAGACGTATGGCTTAGACATACAGGCACAAGCGAATGCAGTTAAATTGACATGTGGTAGAAGTTTGTCAGTACGAATAAATTGGAGAGGATAGCAATACGTTTTCAACAACAGCAGAATTCGACTAAAATTTTTTTTGCCAGCTAACTGGTTTTCGTTAATATTTGTTCCTTTCTCAGGTTGTGAGAAACTAATTGTTTCCTACGACGTTCTCGAGAATCTTTCAAGGCTTCGGAATACGTGCAAGGAAAAGCGTAGTAATGGTCTCCATTGTCAAAGAACGTGCAAGTTATTTCTTTTTGCTCACACACTTAAAAATCAGTATCCCGTAAAAATTCTTTCAGGCCAACTAAGCACGTCCGTTAAGGTTATTGCAAAGCACGCCCGAGAAGATGAGGCAAGTTGATGTGTTTTCTATCGAAGCTACGCCTTGGCGTGTAAGCTATATACTAAACTCCAAAAGAAACGGAGATTTTGATTTTTAATACGCGGTTGAGGTTGGGATTCAGTTTTGTTCAAATAAACATTCCTTGCAAACTTGTTAGTACATGACATATTCTGCTGCAGTTGCAAATCTTCAAGGTTTCTATAAACCAAGTAACATTTACCAAGGTAAAAGAAAACAATTCACATGTGTAGTTTGCATTTGCACATTGTTGCAGATTCAACAGGTATAGAATACAGTAAAACGTATGTTGCTATGTACCAACACATGTTTCATCTTATTCTTGCTGAAACTTTGAAGTTATTTAGCAACAATTCCTTTGAGCAACCATCTCTTTGTCTCATGGATCTATCCGGGCAATTTAGTCACAAGAGGGCGCCTAAGATCTTTAATTGTTGAACCGGAGATTGTGTCATTCGTACAAATATTTTTCTAAGTGTTTCGAAAACAAACGGCTTGTTGGCAGTGGCGTAAAATTAGCACATACTGTCACTCATCTAATGTTCTGACAAAAAGTCTCTCGCTCTCCTGCGAATTGACAGCGGTGCGCTCCATTAACAGTGCATAGCAGGGGGAAAGTGCTATCCTGGTTCAGTGTCCACACCCTTTTTCTTAGCTGGTTTGTTATCTTAAGATGATGGATGACATCGCAGCACTTACATCGGAAAAAACGCTGAACAGCATGAGGGGCGACGTCATGATGTTTTGCATTTCAAAAATCGTATCGCCGATGTCGAATGGGTGCAGTAGACGCTTAGATCCTTCGATGAAGAACATTTCAACCTGAGAATTTGGAAAGTTACGCACGGTCGGTGCAACGATTATCCAAATAAACTTTTGTGGAATGTTCTTTATTCGTTGACGTCAGCGTTCGCCAGCGTTTGTATCACTTTATTTCTTTTACGGTATGCTCAAAAGCGCCATTACTTTGGATGAAACGTCACCCAGTTATCACATACAAAATGTCTTGACGCCAGTAGTTGTAGAAACACTTCAAAATATCGATGCATGCGGTGGAACTACCATCAGCAGTCACGCTCACGGTCGCCAGTCGCATCAAGCGAAACAGGAGCGTGGCACAAAATCATTTGTCAATCACACAAGGAAAGTAAAGCCTTCTCTCACTTTGCGTCGAATGGACGTACAGCCTTTCCCACGACGTCGCAGTAATAAATAGCAGGCTGATGCATCGATGGAAGAAAGTAGTTTACAGAGGCGCACATTGTAGGGCTATTTCTGTTGCCTCGACCCGTCGCCTATAGGCGAAAGTTTCATGCGACTTTACGTTCTTTGCTTCTCCGCAACGGCGTCGAGAGTGGAAACAAAATGTCAGCAGGTCACTATCGCTTGCATCACAAGAAATATTTACACGTTACGGACAACAATCAGCCTTCAAAACTCTCGTGAGAAGTTGCTCATTTGTGCCGCAATGCGTTCGCTCTGGTAGCATGAATAAAAACATATAGTAAAAGGAAAAAAAGATTTTTGAAGAGAACAGACGCCAACAATCACAAAAATATCAAAACCATGCAAGGACTCTTGATGCTCGCTGTGACGTACATTTCGCCAAGCCATTTCGCGCATCTACTGAAAGAATTACAAAAGCTGAAAGGTGGCAAGCTTACCAGCAATCTGGACAATAGATAAAATTTTGTGACGCTTGATTTTCATACATATTCCATCAAACGGTCTGTACAGAAAATGCATTGCATCACTCCGTCTGTACGGAATTTGTGACATTGCATCGCTCCGTCGTCCTTCATTAATACCATGAACTAGTAGAAGAAAAGGATTAATTTTTATGAAATCAATACATATTCGTTCTTATACAAACAAGTACACTGTTTAGTTGGATTATTCTTTCCTTGGTTTGTACTCACGGCTTTTGCTTTTACACAAAGTAACTGCAAAGCTGTACAGATAAATTACGTTTTTAGTACCAGTCAGTTGAAAACCAACGTACCTTAAGTATTTGCATTTGTTTATCATCAGCAAGCTGTGTGGAAGAAGATCAAGATGTCTTTTTCCACTAAAGGAGATTATGTTGCAGTAGTGCAAACCATGCCGAACTGGCACACACAAAACAAATCGTTAAGAGCCGCTTGCTCAAAACTTTTGTCAGCATTACATTGAAATAAACTGAAGAAAGTGAATTTTGGTTATCATTGAGAATAACACGCAAAACGTAAAAATATTCTGATTTAGTTTTTTCAAAGCCAGTGTGTTTATGCAGGCAGCTAAATATATATTGATCTTAAACAAGATCTATAACGACTGATTTTAACTGAGAAAGTCATCCTTGAGATAATTATGGAGTTAACGAAGTGCTCGAAACGGACATCCCACAATCAGATCAAGTCACGATGTTTTAAATCCTTTCAAGTTTATTCCTTGGTCTCTAAATGTCTTTACCAGTAATGCTCCCATGATTAGTTTTCCAATTATTTGCAAGGTTCTCTGGCATCAATTTTTTCCTTTGCTAGTAACTGAGGTGCAGACACCGTTTAGAAAGTGGGCGCTGAATTTCTATAGTCAAGTCGAACGAAATCTTCCCGGTGAAAAAACAGCCCTCAGCATTTCTCATGTGACAAGACCGAAGGTGTGGTTTACTTCGATTGCGCTGCAAGCGTTCCGAAATAAAATCCTTACAGAAACCCCGTTTGTAAGCTAATCGCTGTTCAAAGCATCACTCTTTTGACCTTATTTGGTTGATCACTACACCGCACTGTTTGTTCACATGTACTTTGATGAGGCTTGGTAAAACAAAAACCTGTTAAAGTATTCAGGCAAATTGCATTGAAAAATGATTACATTATGTTTCAATTGCTGATTGTTCAAAAACTGGTGCGTTTTGGTTAGGAAAACAGTACGGGATGCAAGGGTACGTAGGCTTCTGGGGATAATAAACTGGCCTATTTCACATACATGTTTCAAGATTTGTTTTAGTTTTGATTAGCCTTCAATAGTAATGAAATCCACGTTAAACAACTTCATATGACTGATATGCGTTGAAAGATTTGAACGATAGGGACAGTTGTTTGTTTCTTGCTTATCATGTTCTTTTGCATGCAGCTCGAACACATGGTCATAGGTATTGCCGTAAGCCCTCTCACAATGCGCATAAAAATTGAAAGCTCAGCATTCGAAATCGCGAACAATTATGCTTATACAAAAGTACACTAAGAGTTCTCTTCTGTTGCGTAGCAACTAGATTCACAACGTGCGAAATTATCCTGACTCCAGCACCAACCCGAGACTCGTGACTTTCAACAAATCACGTCCTCTCAGTTTGCGTGCAGTCCTCGAGACAATGCAACGGTCTTTCCCCACATGCAGCAGTATTGAACATCTAACACAGATTTTGCTCAGTTTGAGAATGATGCTTCGACAACTTATTTACAGATATAGCGCTTGCCGTAAGATGTCGTTGCAACAATAAATAAGCAAGTTTGACATTGTTGCTCCTTGTACAGAGTTCATATTCAATTCTAACTTTTCGCTTCGACTATACTAACTACCGATAGTTATTTTTGTCTCAGTGTGTTTGTTCGCACTTAACTACTTGGCTGTTTGAGTTGCCGTGTTGCTAAAATATCACAACATAACAATGAGACGAGAATAAACAATATATTCAATGTACGAAATTTATTTTTCAAAAGTTTTGTAAGTGGAAAATCACTGCCACATTTTGCCTGCTTTCAAAAATACGTAGTTTTGTTTTCATTATCAACTACCAAAAATTTGTCGGGTCATGGCCAAAAGTTCTAAGGTGTCTGTCTGGCTCCTTCAAGCGACTTCAAAACCTGCAGCGAAGTGCGGTTATTATCAAAGAGCATTACTGAAAAGTAAGACCACGTATGAAATTTTTGTGAACTGGAGCCAAGTGTAAACCAAAAATTGGCCAAACCGTTAAGAAACAAAATACTTCTTGCTTGATGTGGTGTAGCGCGTGACAACGGTTAACTTGTCCTACCTTTGATTTAATTTGCTTTCGTGCTCTCGATTTCTGTTTTAAATTGATTGATCGATTGTGAGCTAGCCTTTTATGTTCTTGTTTTGCAACTTTCTTGCTAAATGTGCCATCATTCTTAAATTGAAATTGATGCAGTTTGCTACGAGCTGTGTTAACAGCTATCTGAGTTTGATCAACGACATTTTTGTTTTTAAAAAGCATGTTATAAGCTGTAAATGAAATAAAGTTTGTTAGGCGATTTTACCAACTTTAAATCTTAGTATCAAACTAAAAATAAATTGTAGCATGAGAATATATCGTTGCAAAACTCACATTAACTTTGATAGTTGTTCTCCCTTTTTTCTGTTTTACCTTGTTTGCTAAGAAGGAATATTTTAATCTTCATAATCATTGCCAAAGCTTGAGAAAACCAGAATTTTCAAGTCGAAGTTTTAGCAAAAAAGCAAGCCTTTAAACGTTTTCTACAAAACTTTCAAATCTTCACATTCCTTTTTTTCTGGGCACAGTCGGCGTTAACTGAATGCCAAACGATAAGGTAGCACTTGACCGTCAGGCTGCTGCAGTGGAAAGCTAACGCGATTTTAATCGGATCATCTTTCCAAATGCAAGTTTACTGATAAACAAGCTGGCATTACACACTGGTAAAAAGACCACCCGTTGGCCGGCTGTGCTGAGACTGCACAACAGGCAACAGATCTCACGAGCTTGCACTTAATGGCTCAAACTTTAAAGTTTCCACGAGTTTTGATATACGAGGTATGTAGGTGCTTTCTCAACCCCCTTGACTGTATAAAACGTTGTGTGTTTTGAGTGGAAGAGGGACTGAATATTTTAATTCAATTGATATTATCTTATGAAAATGCCTTTTGCAACTTTTTGTTGTCCTGTATTTGTATTTTCTGACTAAGGAATACCAAGTAAAGCATAATACCCAGATGTGAGCCATGAAAGAAGGCTTTTGAGGTCATCAGGCAAATAAGGATTTTCGTTCTTGAACACAACCTTGGTGAACAAGGTAAAAATATAAATTCAAGGGATTTCAATAATACTTGCCTGTTGTCAGACTGACAGTAAAACATCTTTTCTGTTTTTGAGTAAACATCAAAATTGTATATGGAATTTAAAATTTTACGGATCAACTCATAACACCCAGTGCAAAACCTCATATCTTCCCTGAAAAACGTTCGGAGTTTTTATCCAAACATTATTAAGGATCACCAGGGCATAATTTCAAGACATAACTATCATAGATATATCTATTTGGATAGGATTCAAGGACTGGCGATGCGTAGTGTTACGCGAAATCGACTTCCTATTAAAATTTTTCAGATAGATTCTTTGCTTGTCCCACATGTGGAGAGTAGTTACATGAATATAGATATGTGCAAGTCTGAATCATCGCAAAAAAATGAAAGCAGAGCACAGTCGGCTGATTCCTCGCAAGCGTACAGAAAACCTAGTCTAGAGCTTTTAATCTAGAGTGGAAGTTGATTTCAGACGACTAATTCTAGATACAGAACTAGGAACTTTTGAAAAATCTTCTGGCGAAAATAATTGTGAGTATTTCGCAAAAACAGGATATTTTTAATTGTAATCAATTTGTTTGGTATAAGCATGTTGTATATACGACTTTATTGATTTACGAAAAGTACCTTTAACTCCTTTGCTCATTGAGGTGTGCTAACTGCATTGCTGTGTTTGACAGACGCAGCGCACAAATTACTTTCAATACTTACTATTAATTTAAGCACAACGCGAAATGCTGATTTGCTTGAGATTCGCAGACCAGTCGCATGAAAGAATGCAAAAAAACATCTTTTCAGATACAGTATTGTTTTTCATTGAGCTTGTTGTAATTCAACAGCTCATGAAGATTGTACCCTGTTTGAATATGGTTTCAGCGCCATTTAGCGTTTCTGTTAACAACAATACAGTTTATTTTATACTCCATCATGTGACAAGGACAACGCCGACAGTCGACCTTGCATCCAGGCTCTTATTATTTGTTTGCATTTTCATGCTGTTCAAAAGCGTAGCCATACGGTTTTCCAGTATCACAAATAGTGCAGTTAAACCAGATGGTCGCAAGATTTTTCGCTGTGCCATTGCTAAGAAAATGACCATTTCTCAATCGCTTTACAGGACATGTCTTGAATGTTATTTTTTATTTTTCTGTAAAATCGTCATGTAGCTACGAAACAATACAATATCTTTTCCCATCCTTTAGGCAAAAAATAATAGTGTCTATTTCAAAGAACGGGTCTGTAAGGGCAGTAAACATACGCTCAACAAGGATTTTGAAGCCAAAGAGACATATAACCCATCTACAGCCAAAATCCAGATTCCAAAACACTTGTTTCAATCTATCAGCGTGGGTAGAGAATAACGAGCTGCAGAGGGAAACTAGGTTAAAATTGTACCAGCGCCGGAAATGTCACATTTTTTGGAATAAACTAAAAATTACTTTCTCCTCATGTGTTAACAAACTGCAAGTTACTGATTAATACCTCATTCTAAAAAAACGCTTTTTGACAGTAAAAGTATATACTATTTACCATAAGAAGGTAAGTCAAACATTGTTTAATTTTTTGAAGTAGTTTGTAGTTGGACTTTTGGCACTGGGCACATTCATATCTTTAACAAAAAGTTATAAAATTCTTATGAAAGTTGCGAAAAGTCTCAGCCAAGTGTCAATACATACCTCATAAACATAAAACGTGCCACAATAAAAATATCACTGTATATTCATACTGGCACAAAATTTCGAAAAAGAAAAATTAAAAAACACAGATTGTTATACAGTAATCAGTGTACACAACTCAATGACTATGACTCACCCTTAGGTCTCTACCAAAAATGCCCAATTTATTTTAAGCTGCTTTAGGCGAGTAGCACAGGGCCTTTGTGATGCAACCACATTATTTACGAAAGTAGCAACGGTTCTCAACAGGGGTGCGGCTGCGCCAAAAGACGCAGCACAGTTCGGCCTGAGTGTGACCAGTTCCTTGCAAGACAAACACTCAAACGCTTGTAAAAGGTCTTATGAAGGTATCGTCAGCTTAGGTTGGCCAGCAAGGGTGCCAGGAGACAAAATAGGTTAGGATCCACTGGTGTGGACGATAGAGTAACGAAAAATTGCAAAGAAATTACTCGCCGGAAATCATGTTTGGAACGTTCAACAGTTTTCCTTTCAAGCGGTCATCCAATTTGTGTCGGAACTGCCGGCTCGACGGTCGAAATTCTTCCAGCGTGAACGTGCGTACGCGGAAGCTCAACCCCCTACCTTCCAGCGTGCGGTTTCGCTTGTGAAATGTTGACAATAGTGAACAACGTGCTTTCTCAAGATGTTTTTGCTCTCTTTTTCTCTCCCGGTAATCGTGAATAACTTCTCTCGTGCACCGATGGTTGCCTAACAGCGTTTGCCTGCAGACAGGAGAAAAAAGGATTTGCTACTACCATCACTTGGAATGCAAGTGCCCGTAAAATTCGGACCTTTATAAGGAGACTGTGGGATCAAAACTACAACAGATCAATTTCGTTTGAGCCGGCTTCACGCTTAGGTTTTATTAGTGCAGACAAAATACAAGTTTTGAGAGACATTCATGAACCTAGAACTTTAAGTGTCTGGTGATCAATGATGGGCTATGAAGTGAATAGGTTAGTTTAAGCAGGCTGAGTACCGTAATTCTCTTAGCCATATTGTTTAATGTTCTTGTTTGAAAGTTGTGCAAGGAACATCAGAACTAAGTTGCCTATTTGTTAAAGTATGTTGAGCCATTTCGTAGACGAAATTAATTGAGAACTACATTAACAGGCCAGTGAAGTTGCATACAACTTGGAAAGTGTGAGCCATCTCGAAAAATCACGATTCAGGAATGGCAGAACAAATGTTCACCTGTTTTACAGCGTAACAAAATTTCGTAGGCTAAAAATCTCATTGCGCGTTTATTCTTTCGAAAACTGTACACTTTGTTTAGGCAAAAAATCATGTAAAATCTAGAGTGCAAAAAGAACCGCGTGCGGAAATACTTACATTAATGATATGAGGTAACTCCGACATGCTGGTAAAGCAAACAGGTACAGCTATATAGATTTATAGTTTTATGGATGTCATGCTTTGTGGGATCAGAGCAATTTTACAAGTCGGTCTAGCCTTTGTTCTGTTCCTTCACCTTCGAAAAATAAAGGTCGTGAAAAGACTGCCGCGCAATCAAAACCGCGCCAACGCAATTTTTTCCTTTGCAGAACAATGTGCTAACCTCTCGTGCTCTTAAAAAAGTCAAAATGTGCGACTGCGAAAGACACCGCACCATCAATCACAGTCGAGTGAACTTTTCCTGTTGCTCGTCTCAGCTGACATGCGCCAGTGCCCGGTACAACGCAGACTGTGCGTCCCATTCGGACGAAGCAACTTTTTGCAGCTGTGTATTTCGACGATGCGCTGCTACTGGCCGCAGCAGATACACTTTTCGCCGCAGAACAGTTGTTCAACCTTTACAAAGCCTTTATAAGCGCTTCACACGCCGGCGCTTTTATCTTTCGTGCACTTTGCGCTTCTGCCTAAACGGATTTTTTCTGTGGACGTTTTTGGTGGCACCTATCCTATCCGACATTTTGCAACATTCACCTCTTTCGGGAAAGAAGCGCCTTTCCTTTGGAATTATTCCTGTAAAAGCTTGTCACCCCGGTGGTGGTCGGCATTTGGATCAAGAAAGACCTCGGCCAATTCAGCCGGCTCCATTTAAACTGCGAGAATACGTTCCAAAGATGTCGGAGCTGACGATCGGTGCCAGTGGCCCGGCAGAGGGCCCGGTTAAGCGCGAGCAGTTGCAAGCGAATTGGAATCCAGACATTATGTTCAAAGATGAAGAACAAAATAATGAAGACAGGATGATGACTGAAGTAAGTAAAAACTTTTTAAAAACTTTTACGCGTTTACTGGTTCAACCGAACAAACTTGCACGCAGCTTCAGAGCATAAAATCTGAATCCGAATCTCTCAAACTCACCGTTGTCTGGCTTTCGTTAAATAAATTAAAATCCAAATTGCCGTCGTCTGGCGTTGCAACCAGTGCACATAGCGCGAGTGTTTGAGCTGTGCACCCGCGTGCCTCTATCCACGCTTCGTCCTATAAATCCGTGCTTTGCCAGACTTTCATAAAACGCAATCGAGTACATTTACTGCTTTTCGTTCCGCTTCAGCAGGAAACATATAAGGTTGTTTCCTGACAGCAGAATAGTCATTTAGCGCAATCGTTTAGAAAAACGCCTGGACATCTAAGTTCAGGCAATAAACTTACCATGAAACACTTTCCGAAAAATGACTTGCTAGCACATTCATCGCTTGGGATTACACGGCTTACTTTAGCAAATTAATAAGGTAGACAAATAACTAGTGGGGAAAAAATGTGTTTGTTAAGATTTGACTACGCAGTTATTTGAGTTTTACTTCATTTTTTGGAGATGTTTGATTGCATATACAGTAACTTTCTTTTTTCACTACTTCATCTGCTTTAAAATTAATTCGGCTTAGGTGAGGGTTTCCTTCAAATCCATCCCTTGGAGCCTTTGTGTTTTTCCAGTCCAAATCTTTCTTGTTGTAGCAGTTCGAGTTTTTTCCAAAAAGCCGTGGTTTCATTGACTATATGCTTGTGCGTAAAGTTTAAAATTCGGTGTTGGCTGAGCACAGAAGCGTTGGTTTTGTTTGTGAACATCATGTTCATAGGTATGGCAATGTCAAAATCTGATGTGCTGATCGATTGTTTTGGAACTTGGACGCAACGCGACTGATGCAACCGCGTCAGCAAAAGATTACGCCGACTTATATTGCATTTGCTTCATACAACCTTGTTCTTGTGAAGTGTTTGCCTTCTTCCTCCGGCATGTCCTCGTGTCTTGTAACATGCTAAACTGATGCTGTAAATTAAGACTGTCATCATTTCAGGAAACAAAATATAATAGTTACAAGATTTAGTGGAATGGACAATTGACTTCTTTGTTTTATAGAAGATCAATTATCTTGAATTCCTTGTGAGATAGCAGTAGAATCTTGCCCTAACGCGAAACTTACAAGCAAAACAAGTGAAAAAATTTTGAATGAAAAACTTTTGCCATGAGCTTGTTCGTAAGATCGTTACGAGCAGTGAGCATTTACTCTAGTTTTCAGGTTTTTGCCAATTCCTTCCAATTGTGCTTCTTCTGTTCATATTCTCATAAGTTGCTTTGGTACAAAATGGCATAAAATCTAGTTATTTCATGAAAAAACCTGCATCTTTGCACTGCTCTTCTTGCGTTTCATTTGATTCTCCAGGCACTGTACTATGTAATGTTGAAACTATGTGACATGAGTATGTAGGAACAATTTTTTTTCGATGCTGAAAGCAATAGTTGACAAGAAGTGAACACCTTTAATTTTTTCATGTTCTTTAAAGATTGTATCGAGTGTATCTTAATCCTTTCACAAACGTTCATAAGATAAAAGAAGAAAAAACGCAGAGATAACGTTTTTAAAGCTTGAACTTCAAACTTAACAGAAATAACACATCTTCAGAATGCCAAAAAGTTTGAGGGTCTAAAGGGCGTCGCTTCTAAATTAATTTAGTCAAGTTGAAAGCGATCAGACGCGGCTGCCAAGCCATAATCACACTCAAGGTACATTTTTAGACAAAACAAGGTGAGGCGAATAGAAAACTTGAGAAGACGTGCTCAACTGCGGTTGCTTGGTAGAGGTCACGATTTCGATTCTGAATAATTTCAGAAATTGCTGCAATAAATTATGAATGGCTTCGGCATTTCCATCGATCTCATGGCAATTCAAGGTTTTCTTCCTTTACAAAACGCTCATGTTTTCATGTGCAATGAGGTTCAAAAATCTTCCAGGAATGCAATGTCCAACGGAGTCCTGTCTCGAATTGCTTGCATTTAGTTTTGCCAATGTGACCTCAGCCAGTTTAGCTGGCGCAATATCGCTAAATAATGCTAATCACATTTCTAAGAATTTCACCAGAGGCACACTCGAATGTGTACACTGTTTATGATTAATGTCTTGGCGGCAGGAGACCATCGAGCAAAAATAAAGTACAAATCGCAACCCTCGCACACAGGCAAAATTTAGTTGAACCTAGCTGTAGTTACACCAAAAAGTTGTTGACCAGACTTTCTCGTTTCCTTTTTCAAACAAAACTTGCTCGAGTCGAAGAAGGATTCAAGGCATACAACATCAAAGGATAGCCTTGTGCACGCAATTTATTTATTCTGGCTATCAGCGCACACTTCAAAAATTGGGCAAACGCAGGGTACACGTGTTACCATGGCTTGGTGCTTATTTTGCGCGAAAATTCACTTTGGAATAATACACGTGTCGTAAGGTTGCAGTTTGAGCGTGGGTTTACGCATTTATTTGGTACAATCGTGTGCGGTTGTGCTCAACAGCGGTGTGGTTGCATATATACGAGTTTTGGGTGAGCTAGCAATAATCTTGCAAATGGTACAGATTTTCGGTAAGCTGCGTAACTGCAAGATGTCAAAAATAAAACACGACACTTGACTAGATAACACATTCTCAGCGTGATGTCAACCGCTTGTTTATTTTTTCGAGACGCACCTGACTTGCTTGCAGGTTTTTTTAGTCTCTTAAAAAAACCAAAAACTTTCGATCGCTACGCCAGATCCAGACACCTGACCAGTCACCAACAACATAAACTGTCCTGTGAAGAAATGGCATGTTGCGAGGATTACAGGTATTTGTGCTGAGACGGCTTTAACTCGTCGACAACAAATGTGAGCACAACTCCCGCATCGATTGGGCTGATGACAGCGAATTACAAGGCTCCTGCTTCGCGAGAGATCAAGGATAGTTTTTGAAGAATGCCGCCAGACCCTCGATATTAGGAGTTCGGCCACAAATCAGTCAAATCTTGGAAGCGTGGTTTGACCTTGGTCAGTGAGAGGTGGATGATTTAGGTGTGCTTGCACCTTTCAGCCCGCCGACATGAAGTGAAAAGTAAAACGACTTCAAGGCCCAGATTTTCACGTTTTTGTTGGCGTAGTTTGGGCAAAGAAACATTCCTTGGCAATTGGGTACATTTTGCTGTACAGATACGTAATGTATAGCGAAAAAGGTGCGTTTTATGCGTACATGGTAATTTTCACACCTGCTCACTGACTTCCTTTCATGTTGTAACAAGCCATTCAAATCCTTGCTGTTCAGAATTCATGCTGCCGTAGACACAACAGGCAACTTTCTTCGTTGGGACCACCTCACTACTTTCTTCATCCTGTCGATGTCTTCAGGTGTAATTTAGGTCTGAATACTGTCTTGCTTTGTTTTAAGCAACTGTCACAAATTAACCACTTGTTTTGAGAATTCAGCTCCTGGACTTCAGAATACATCTCAAAAACCTAGGCACGTTAAGTTAGCGTGTGAAGTGTATCTTGTCGTTGGTAGAGTTTTGTAGCATTTGCAAAAAGTGGTTGCTGTGATAAATACAAAGACTGCTGAACCTTTTCGAAAATACTCAATCAAGTATTATCGAAAGGTTCAGCAATAGCTCTGTTATTTTGCAGAGGACGTTAGCAAACCTGTGGATTTCCTGAATGACTTCAAAAATATAGGCGGAGCAGAATGACAACACATTTGCTATCGTTTGAGAAAAAAAATGCTGAGTATAGGCGTCCCATCCAAGAAACGATACAAACTGCAAAGTTGCCGATGTTTTTGCTTAAACCCGCTCCACGTTCTTTTCAATCTTGCTGCATTACCAATATTTACTCAAAAAATGTAGAACCATGAAGTTTTTGAAGGTTTTGTGATTTGATGAAGCGTTTATTGCTTGGGACATAGATTTCATCGGGTTCTTCAACTAGTAAAACATGCTTTAATGGAAGTTACCTACCGTTCAGTCATATCTGATACGTGCTGCAAGCGAATGTGTCATACAAACTTTTGATCGAGTCGGAGATCTACGTCTTTCGCAGACATTCTGTCTCCGCCCTCAGACAAAACGATTCGACACAGATGCGGGATACTCAAACAGTATCAAAACACTAAACATAATTGACCACCTAAACGTTTCACAGCGGTGGATTACAAGTGTAGGCAGCATTAATTATCTGATCGGATCGGGTTGGGTCTCGCTAATGGTTCATTACTACAATTAAAAAACAGTCACGTGACCTCCACGCAGCAGGAGATGCAACTGCTGGGAAAGTTTGGATAGACTCGCCATGTTCCACATCAACCCACATTTGCTGCGGTCTTGCAGATGTTTGATGTTACCGCCACATGATCTCTCGCCCTATTCGTTGCCGTAAGACTGTGATAGTTGCGTTTGACGCAATGCTTGCACGAGGTCGGGTTGTATTCGGCGTTGTTTGAATAGCAAATGCTTGATGCCTCCCGGAGAGATCTTCGACTCTTGCTTGTCCTGACAACACTGTCGCACGTGTCTCGCTTTCGTCTCGACTGGCGTGACGGTTACGCAATGTTTGATGGGTGATTAATATGAGTGGGAACTGCGTTTAGGTTCTGTATCGTGTGGCGCCCTTGCCGCAGATCGACACGCTTGTGACCCAGGTACTTCACGTCTTCCTCAATGCGAAATCGTACTGTCTAGCAGTCGGTAGAATAATATCAAGGCAATTTAAGGCAACTATTCAACTCAAGCTCCAAACCTTGTTTTCAGCGTAGAATAAGTCACACAGTTTAATGCAACGGCGCTGCGTTATACCAATAGCGACACACACCCAAAATAACGAATTCAAAGTAATGACGCTGTGCTAGGAAAAATAAAAAATGGCCGATCTTTGCCAGGTTCAAACGACGCATCAGCAAGTAGTGAGGTCGTCGTCTGGAAAGTGCCTGCGTCTCGCGTTTGCACTACAGTTGTCAAAGTTGTTTTGCAAGTTGCAATTGCTCAATAAAACTATCAGAGACAAGTACTAAACGGCCTAAACTGTTTAAAATAAGATGATGAAATTACAAGCAACTCATAGTCAAAAATTCCATGGCAGTCAAGTGATGCTACAGACACTAGAAAAAGAATTTACAAGGCTGGTTCTTTGAAAGGTCTTGTGTTACAGTCCTCGAAACTTATCAGCACAGCTTCTTAATCATACCTGTTGAAGCTGTGTTGGAAAACTAGTTTGCCACCCAACATTCATGCACCAAAATTGTAATCAAGCACGAACTTGTCATTCAAATAAGTTGCATTTAAGTAAGACGTTTAGTGCCTGATTAGCTTGTTAAATTTTAACAATCGTGGCCAAAGCGTTTTCCAGCTTTGTTTTGAAACACATGCGGAGAAAGAGAAACTTTTCAGAAGACTCAAAACGTGGTACGCAACAAGGATGCATTTCCAAGCTAATGACATGAATGTGTTGAAATTGAGCGGGAGCACTTTGTTTTGCGCTTTTCAAGGCAAATTTAAAACGTGAGGTAACTTGAAACCCTGAATGACTTCAGCAGGTTGATCGCGTCTGCCTCATCTAGAAAGCATGTTTGAAATGCTCGTTCTGAGAAAAAATGAAACAGTACACATTTTTTGTTTGCTTGTAGGACTGTCACATCAATTCTCATGAATAAACCTGGTGTTCACTATTTAGAAAAAAGCTTGGTGACTTGTTAACGATGCAAAACGGCGTACTGGCTTGTGTCTGTAGATGTAAACTGATCAAAGACAAGAAAGATCAATGTATAGTAATCCGCAGTTCACAAAACAATGAAGTCGTTGCAATGCCAAAATTATAGCTTTACCGTATTATTAAAAAACGCACCTTAAAAGATGGTTGGTGTCTTTGCTACGTAACACTCCATCTGCAGGCACTTTTAGATTTATTCTTGCCCGCCCCCATCAAGTCTTGAGCAAAAGTAATTCTTGTCAATGCGGTTACAGGACGTCGCCGTCACATCTGAATTGCTGGTAGCTACATGGAATTCGAAACTAAAGACTGCAATAACCTTAATGTTTGTTCACTAACCACTCAGTTCGTCTCATGTTTGTGAATACGTAATAGCTATGCTAGTGGTTATGGCTTTCGTCAGTCCCTTTCAAATTATTTCAGTACCACATTTCAAAGTGGAGAAAGTTTGAAGTTAATATTTGGTAAATTTTAGCTAATATGCAAGGTGTAGCACAAGAGTTGAATTAAAGCCACTACCATAGAAATATGGTAGCGGCAAGAATGCAATGTCACTACATCTTTGTTGCTTACAGGAAAATATGTCAACCTGGTGAGTTTAGTTTGTATTGTTACTGCCAATATTTGTAGCCTCACAGGCGATTCCTATCCAATGCAGCGGGATGCGTGTTACTATTAACCGAACTTTGTGACTTACCACAAGCGCTATGTGAATTTGAAAACTAAACGAAGGTGTTAGGTAACTAGGAGATCAAGCTCTGGGTTTGACATCGACAAGCGTACACAAATGATTCGTCAGCACAGCGGATCGCTGAGTAATATCGGTTTAGAAATTGGGCGCAACGGCTTAAATCTCACAGCGTTGCTAACCCTAAAAATGGCCGAAAACGAACTCTGTTATCGGACGGTTGACGAAGGATATTCCGCGCACCTGCGCAAGCTCCTGGTCGTGAGATCCCGAGCGAAGCTTAACAGTAACGACTGATATCGCTGAGACAGAGGTTCCACTTTGTCACTGGCCTGTGCAATAGCAATTGTTTCTGATATGGGGTAAGGCCGTTCTCGTTTCTTTGTGACGTGCAAACAAATCGAAATTTGATTTGCAATGAAGCAACGGCAATAAATTGCTTGTGGACGCCAATCGCGTCACCGCAACGGCCTGTGTGCGTGACACACGTAAGGTCACGTCTCGGAATAGAATGAATTTAATCGAGAAAGACATCAATTAAAAAACAGTCTCATAGCAACAGCAAATAAATTGTCTATAACAATTGACCAAAATTTAGACAGCAATTGTAAAGTGTGTTTAAATTGCACCAAGTTTGAAAGCAAAACTTCATTTCCTCATATCTTCAAACGTTTTCGATTTTGAAAGATAACTGTGTCGTTGGCTTTCGCCGTGCGTGGCCCCACGCATGTCTGATATATTCGTGGCAATCCTACCCCGAAAAACTGGATTTTGCTCGACATGCAGGGATGTAGCGCCCTGGCTAATATGCTGTGATTCACGGCATATGGCGTTTGTCATAAAACACGTTTTAGGTCACACTGCAGTCTAAAATCAACTGATGGGACAAATTGAAACTTTCGCTTACAGTCAGCCGGCGGGAAGCAGCCAAGCAAAAATAAGAAGTGCAGTAACTGTATTGCCACTCGCGGTGAAGTGGCTGCAAATTGACTTTCTCTCCTCGCACCACTTTACGCCTACGAACGTGAACGCAGACGGGAAATTAACGTCATAAAGTGGTCTCGGGTGACTGCAAAGCGTCCAGATTCCAGATGAGACGCTCTCGCTTCACGGTTCATGCAATTGTCACAACTGCTCCCTGTTGGACGCGGATGCCCAGCACCGGGTGATGATAGGCGTTCGCCACATTGCGTAGCGAAAGTGTGTGGAAGCGGCTGCGTTAGCTCTATCCAATTGGTTTTGAAAAGCGTGGCACCTTGATCTGCTACTCGCACTTCGTAAACGACCCGTGCTGGACGGCTGGCCCGCTTTGATTGCGACCCAGTAATGACTCGCGTTTCGCATTCACGTTTGCCGTACCGTGGCTTATTGGTACGCACTTGTGTCGCTAATGCTTTCCGCAGTCAATCACTTGGCAGACGTTATGGCGGATGGCTATAAATTGTGCTAAGCATTTACAAGATGTAACTGCCAAATTATTTCCTAATGGAAGTCTTTCGGCGCTCACAGGCAATGCGGCTGTGGTGGATTTGTGGCTGACAAGGTGTAAAAACAGCATCTAGAGCCTGTACTGGATTTGATCTGAGAAAGACGTGGACGAAAATGCCATTTTTTCGTTTTTACTGCTGTTTGCCACGATACTCAGTGCTTAATTTTTGTCGCAGAGATGCAAGAAAAATTTAGACAATTTGGCGATGATCGTGCAGAATTACTGGCCTGGAGTAAAACTGAGAGTAACGGAAGCATGGGACAGTATGGGCACACACCGAAAAAATTCTCTTCATTACGAAGGTAATATATTTTAATAGGCTCCGCAGTTCAGTTGGTGAAATTTTTTCGATCGAGATGTATTGTCGCTTTGTTGCAAATTTATTCTTTATTACTATATTTTGCTTTAATGTTCAACTTGAGCGGAGAAACCGTAAAAACTGTAGTGAACTCTGTCACTTTGAACAAAGCTACTCAAATTGGAAATTGTCGCCCAAGCATGCTGATAACTCTTTTTAACAGTGATTTTGTAGACATGATCGCAAGCAGAGATATTTTAGGTTCAAAATTTTCAGAAAGTCGTAAAACAGAGTAATATTGGACCAAAACCTGAAAACGCAATTCCAACGCGAGTTTTCGTGCTACAAGGTAATCAATATGGTGGCAGGTCATTGTTTTGGAACTTAGTTTGCCGAAAGCAGTTACTGCACTGCAAAAACAAAAGTAACGGGCTCTATTTTACCTTTGATTGATAGGTCTGCAAACAAATTTACACAAAACAACGAATCGTACACGGTTTCGCGTTGATTTGAAGGAATACGAAAATGTAAAGCAATTGATATTGTCTCCAAATGGTAGTTTTTACATTGTTGCAGCATGACGTATACAAATAAGCCATTTGGTCAGCAAATGAAGCAAAGCATCTTTTGAAAACCAAGTAGAATCTCTTTAGAAAAGTGCACAACAAACAGTGTTTGAAAATGTAAAAATGTGTTTTAACAATAAAACTCACGTTGAACTTCATTTTTAGTTGTATGAAACCTACAGTGCTTACCTTTCTGACCTTTTCAGTAGATAACCATGTTAGCGATTATTACGTAACTCTATGAACTGACTCAGTATGGAATCATACAAAATGGTGACGTAATTCAATTCCCTGAATCGTCATGGACTCATCTCTTACATAGAGTTGACTAATGTGTCATTTCAAGTGACGTAGCTTAGCGTGGCTTTGCAGGCCGCGCAGTCGACATCACAACTGGTGACCAGGATAGATCCAAGTACCCCATGTTGGCGCGACTTGCAGTTGATGCCGGGTTCGATTGGGTTTACTACGAGTCCGAGTCGCATGTTCATTGTTCTGTTAAATCAGGTAAGTGGCCATTGCTAACAGCAACTGCTCGACAAATGCTTTGTGAAAAGTGTTTACATAAGTTCGAAAGGTGAATCAGACTTTCTGATATGCTTCACACGTTTATTCAGAAAGCAAACATCATCCAATCAACAATGACTGGCGCAGTAGGATTAGGCATCTCCCGATCAAGCTTTTGCTCAGTGCGTGTTGCTCATCCGTGGCTCAGCTGATTGGCAACAACTTATCAGGCGATTTGTGACAATTACGCGCAATCATGAGGAGGTTAACAGTGCTGAAAACTCCGCATTTTTGAGCCTTGTATTTACTGCACGTCTCTAGTTTTTGCAACTGGAGAGTCGCATTACCTTTTAAAACCATTTGCGAGAAAGAAAATTGCACTGCAAAAGATGATTATCTTAATAACTCTGTTCAAGTATGATCATTCCGCCGAGAAGTATAAAGTCTCTCCGGGTAAAATGAAGTGAATGGAGAAGTGCTTCAATATTACTGCATTTGTACGGAGCAGTAGGCCTAGTCCATAGCCAATTGCCTCGGTTCAATCCCAGACGATCAAAACAGTGATCGCTTTATCTGCAACGATAGACATGTTTTGAAAATAAACATGGTTTGCAATCCACGAGTGATCTATTTATAATTCAAAGAATTCGACAGAGAGTTTGTTATTATTAAGCGCAAAGCAAAGCGTCTTTAAAACTGAAAGCAAACCTTTGTATTACGCGAACGGTGAAACACATGTTGGTGCTGTGATGAAACGGTAACTGTAAAACACACGCTAATGTCACGAAAACTCAATGCAAGCTATTTCCACAACAGAAAGGTTTGGTAGGTCGCTTGCATGGCCACGGATATTTGAAAATGGTCCATCAGTCACGCTGGAGCCTTCATGAGCTAATTCAAGAATTATTTGCCAGCGCAGGGAGCGACCTTTGCGCCTGACAGAAATCAGGGCCGGCGCCAAGCTTTGTACTCCAGGAATGGAACTTTGGCACCACCGGCCGACCAATAGCGTTGCACAAGAGCGAATCACGTGGGTGGATTTTACGCTAGCTGTTGACCCAAACAGGCACACCCCGGCCAGCCCTCATCGAACTCTTGACATCTAGTCCGACGAGAGTCTATGCATCCATTTGTGAATAGCTTTGTGGATAGCTGGGAGTATTTGCTTTGGCCGGCATCGCAACGTTTGTTTTGATTCTTTGTACAGTAAAACCCTTTTTCCCCGTTGCTCAAGCGCTGTTGTGGTTAGCAACAATTGGTTTACTCTTCGCCCAACTGCGGGTGACGCAGCGCTTGCGAAGTGAAGGGAATTTTTGGAATCGCTCACCCGCTTCCCACGGTCAAGTGCGAAAAGCTGACGTCCGAGCGAGATCCGCTTTGTTTCAGTTTCACGAATGTTCCCACCACCCGGACACACCCACGTTCGTTATCGCCGCCCAATCTAGTTCGGCCTGAGCCAATGCATAAAGAAGTACGAGAGCGCGCATTTGTTTGGTCCTGTCGAAAGCGCCTTTACAAATCGCGTTCTCGGCGGAGCTGTCCATCTTCGTCGCTTAGTCCTTCTTGTTAACAGTCGGCCGAATAAATATTTGGTCACGGCCTCCGCTCGCCAATGCCGACCCATTTCGAAGGGTTACCCTGTTTCCGTATGCCTGTATTGACGAGGCGACGCGTCTAAAGCTTAATGGAGATGCTTATGCGCTGACAATATTGCTCACATACTTCAAACCCATTAGGAGCTACGCCCGTTCCATTGAGCCCAGCATTTTTGCGCCATCGTGCTTTAGGTGTTGATGTGGGAAAATGCTCGCAAAGCTTATATTGATAAGTTTTTTTGTTAGACTGCGACCCGTTGTTGTTTCTGGAATTTCGAAATCAAAACCGGCAGATCTGTAGGCTTACCACCTCCGTGACCGCAGTACATCTCAAGCAGTTGACTCAACATTCATTTTATTCAAGCGCTATTCTGAAGACGTTCTGCTTGTCTGAAAAAACGAAGAATAAAAGCGTGTTTTTACAAATGGTGTAAACCCTTGGATTTTAATAAGTCCTACAAAGCATCTGTGAGATCATAAAGATTTTCGCGACAGCCGTGAAGAAGAGTGGTGAGGAGAAAGTCGAACATGTCTGCGAAACATCTGCTTTTCGACTGATTCTGCTTGTAGTCGAAAGTTGCTTCATGAGAAGCTAAACTGTGCTGTGAACGCTGTCCGCTTAATTAGCTGCAGATTGCATGCATTTCAGGAATAGGTCGTGCGAGCTGTCCACCGCATCGTCAGGAAAAGTTTCCAGCGGTCATCAGTTCGAAAGGTTCCAAGAATAACCTGTTTTTTTAAACTCGCTCGTATGTTTGACATTTTCCCATAGTTATCTCCGGTCATTTTCGAGCACCTGCTCGCTTACTGTGGGAACTAATAGATCCCGTTCGTGTTTGCTTGCATGTGCGGCGAAATCAGTTGGCGACAATATGGAAAAGGTTTTTCTCGCGTGGGTTGCTAAACCAACACAATGTGATGGAAAATCTGACCGATCGCGCCTCCATGAGGAGGGGCCCGAACAAAGGATACTTACAATACGAAGTTGTCCAAACACGATTATTTGTCATACCATTATTCACTGTAATGTCGCTTTGTGTGGAGGAGAGTCATAGCGAAAACGCATAGAGTTCTGGTGAGGACCACATAGTAGGACTGGGAAAGTTGCTTGGGATTAGTGCGAGCCCTGGTCGTGGACAGCCGTCGCGACATTTATGGCTTCACTCTGTGATCGACCAACGTGCAGTCTAGTCGATTCGAAGATTGTGATTCAGTCGTTTGATATTCATTGTTCCACTTTGGTTTCAAATCATTTGTTATTATTGTTGTGACTCCCGTAGCTGTGGCAAGGCGCCCGGCAGGTTTTCCAACGCGCTACTTGTGCGCATTCCGCAATTTTTTATCCGGATCTAACCAAGCAAAGCTCCAAAGCGACCCTGCACGCACGCACTTATATTCTTTCCTGCCTCTCTGCGTCACGAGTTGCTCGGTTTGAGTGCTGCTTTCTAGGGCGCTTAGCCTCGCTGGGTTGGCAGTGCATTAGCGATGAAGTAATGGCGCATTCATTTCGCCTGTTTTGAAACGTCCAATTGACGGCAAGAAACAGGAAATGGACATTGGTCCACGTCGGACGACTTCTTGATCTTAACTTCCCGGATCAAAAAACTCGTGTGATAAACACCGAACTTTCTATATCGGCGTCTCTTCGCACGTTTGGGACCCTTTTTATGCCAGATCCAACCCCCAACTGAACTCGTCGAGAAAGCGACGAAAAAGTACTTAGAAATTTTACTTGTGGCCAGTGTAGATTTGGCCACTGTTGTAGTAATCGCTGAAAAATTGTCTGAGAAATTTAGCACTAGGAAGAACAGCTCTTTGCAAAGTATCGCGAAGTTAATCTGCAAACATACTTTCATCTTTTATTTCAATTTATTTAAAAAAAAAGGACCATGGCATTGTAGTTAGACTTAACGTGTTTTTGTAATATATTTTTAGTACACGAAATATTTACCTTTGCATTTTTGCAGATAATTTAGATGAAGAAATGTATGGTGGGTGTTTTCCTGGCGATGCCACCGTTCCAGTTCCGGGAGGTGAAATAAAGAAGATGTCCGACCTTTACCCAGGCGACCAGGTTTACGCCGTTGACAGAAATGGCAACGTCGTGATGGATACTGTTCTCACATTCATGGATCTCCAGATGGATGGACTAGTCGCTGGTAGCAGGCTGGACCATGAATTCGTATCCATCCGGACAGGAAACAACAGAACCTTGCGGTTGACGGCAAATCACTTGGTTTACATGGCAAACTCTGCACAAAAACCAACTCAGGAGAAAACCATGAAACAGCTGCCAGATTTTAGCATGGCCAGGGCTGTCTTTGCGGGAAAAGTTAAAATAGGACAATACCTGTTCATGATGTCAAGCGATTCAACTGTCAACCAGCTCTCTAGTGACACAGTTTCTCCAGTGGAGGTAATGAGCGTGGAACGATCGTTATCCTCAACCGGTGCTTATGCCCCGTTAACAAACCACGGGACTATTGTCGTTGACAATTCGGTAGCTTCGTGCTACGCCGTAGTCGAAAATGACTCAATGGGACACCTCGTGATGTCACCTGTTCGTTTTTACCACTATTTTCGACAGATGCCTATTTTTAAATCTTTATTTGCCGACGTCCCTCGCTCTCGGGAGCAAGGAATTTCTTTTTATTCTAAATTATGGTATAATTTTGCTTCGCATATTCTTCCTAAATCGAAGTTCTGGGGTGCATGAGCACTAGACTTGTCCAAGCTGGACCGTAAATTTTCGACTTTAGTTTTGTATGGAAAGCAACCTGAAGACGAAATACTCAAGCTATATGATTGAAAACACATATTTTCACCGAGCAATCATCTGATGATGGTTGAAGTCACAAGATTGTCACCGCCTTGTGGCCAGTGCCTATTTTACTTGCACAGATCTTTGTTCCTTCATGTGTTGCCATTTCCTAAAGTTATCGCCGTTATGTTGCCGATTTTGCCCGCCGAGACCAAAATATGAAGTGGTTAGTTGTGTTATGTTCGTAAACTTTTGTTCTTCATTGCTCATGCTTATTGCTATGTCTTCATTAAGTGACTTATTTAATGGATTTTTTAATTATTTTTGTAAGCGTCAAGTTCTTTATTGCTGTAAAGCGCCCTCTTTCCATCGTCTGGGTCTTGTTGGTGCATGTTTCAGAAGGGTTTCTTTGGTCATCTAAGACGTTTTATTTTCCTGGCCAGGTGTGACAAATGAGTGTATGCTATGCAGTATCAAGCCTCGGACTGACATGCAAGCGCAGTAAACATGTTATTCAAACAGAAGTGTTATATGCTGCTGTTTAGCTCCGTGTAAACTCCTGCTCTGACAAGATCATTGCAGATAACAGCACCTAAGGAAACGAGCTACAGGCTGTTTCCAAGAACACAAGGTTTATATAAAAGCTATGACTCGTGATGGCATCCGCACACTGCTGGTCTGGGCTTCTTTGCCTGTAAAGTTAGTGTAGCTAATGCAATATATGTCAAACTGTGGAAATTGCAGACAATTGGTAGAGGTCAGATAAGAGATGTCACTCTGGGACGTCGATCGCAAAGTGTTTGTGAGTCGGTGCGCTTAAACGGCCGTTTTATTTGATTAATATATTTGTAAAATTTTGGTAAGGTTTTCAGGTGTGTATCGCCTCTGAAATCTGGAGTATATGAGAAAAAGGATAACAAATACCTTAAAATGTCGAATATTGCCTGGGAAGCTTAAATCCTTCATACTGTTTTTAGTTGCATGCTTAAAAGTTTCTCAAAAAAGCAAAATATTTGCAGCACACTATATAGAGAATGCACGCTGCGTTTTGTATACGTAAAGTAAAAATTGTTAAAGCCAACCTAACAAAAGCAACATAATGTATTTCGAGAACAAAACAGAGAGTTTGTCTTATGTGGAAAGCCCAACATCCAACACACCGATGAGCGATCGAGAAAAGTAAGTTAAGCATCCTCTTCCTTTAAGCCAAGGGTTCCCAACCTTTCTCTGACCATGTACCCCTTCAACATTTCAACAGATGAGCATGTATCCCTAAAATATTTTATGATGAAAAGGCTGCGAGTAAAATAACAAAATCTACTGAATTTTTAATAGAACTTTTAGATTTTCAGAAATATAAAGGTAGACTCCGTTTTTGTTGTCTCAAAGGTAATTTGTTGCCACTGATATACATATAGCAATATTGGAATTAAATAATATATACATATTTATTTTTCCTTTCTATTGCTGGCCTTAAATGTACCCCTTCAGATAGACAAATTTACACTTAGGGCTACAAGTACCCCAGGTTGGGAACCCCTGCTTTAAGCTGTAGAGCCGTTAGCAACAATACAGATCCCTCGGCAAAAATGCTGTGGTCATTTCCTTTCTCACGTCTTTGCACTAACGAAATTGAATTTTATTTCGTGCTATTAGCTGCTACCAAGATGATGGGAAGATTAGAGGAAAGATGAATTGTTATTGATTGCCTTTTTTGTTCGTTTGTGAAAACAAAAATACGCGATACCAATGCGGCGTATTGGCTCATGTGGCTGGCATTTATTTTTTCTCTATCTCAGAAAATCAGTCTGGCGTAAACCAGTTAGTTTTCGAATTCTTCGTGCTTAAGCCAAATGCTTTAAAGCAAGATGGTAGCTCATTAAAAAGCGGATGCCATTGCTAATGTGCAGCGCATTTTTGTTGCTGTAACGCTGATGTCAGCATTGACAAAGATATGTTCAAGTCTGTTTCGATTTATAAATTTTTCACCAGAATGCCGTATGGATTGATTATCACTGTTTTTCTGCACAACTCAGTTTTGTTTCAATGGCCTCTTTCAATTTGACATGTGCTCCATTCAACAACTTTCCACCGCAATAAATTTTTTCGAACTTCTTAGAAAATCCGTAGTTGGAATCCACATATGTCCTACTAAACAGATTCTAAAATTTGGAAAATTGTGCAATCCTTGTGAGGGTATACCTACACCCATACTTATATTTTACCTAATCAAATAAAAGTTAAGTGAAAATTTCGAAACCTTCAGTATGATTCGACAGGAGTTTTTGAAAACATCAATTGCTGGAGAAGATACAGAGATTGGAAATCTGTTGCAACATGTGATTTTTTAAGAAATCAAAAATATCCTTGAACAAAACGATGGGGAAATAATCCACCACTGGTTCAGTTAATACATTCCTATTTATCTGTCTGAAAATCCGAAAAGCAAATATTTTGTGGTATGCTTGCTGGAGAAATCTTTGCAGGAAGTGAGGCCATTGCCCTTGCAGCAGTGATGTTTTTGATTAGCATATGACAGTTATCAATAGACACAGCAAGGATTCGTGCAGCGGCGTCTGGAAATATAAGCTTCAAATTATTTTGTACTTCTTCAAAGTATCCATTCCTTTGTTTTGAAATGATAAACTGAAACATCTAAGCAAGTGACTTCCATTTTTGAAGAAAATACTTTGGTGAATATCATAAAATATCCATTTCTCAATTTAAAATACAGTGCGTAAAACATAGCCGCTTGTGATCAATGCATTGTATTTTGGTGTGGTGTCGCTTGGTTCTGTCACAAAACATTACAGATCATTGTATAAGTAATGTTGTGCGGTTTGATGGGTTTTGAGTCTGAAATGTGGTCTAGAATGGTTAGCCAAATAGTTTAGAGTTGCCTTTTATATTGAGGAAGCTATTTCTACCGAGCTCTTCCCTTTAGGCAATTGTGTCTCCTCCATAACAGGTAACCACATCTGTAAATGCCATGCTTGATCCAACCTTATCTGCAGTATTTACTTGAAACAAAAGCTTGGCGGAACAGTCTTGTTCATAGTGATGGCGCATTATACTTTGCACATTCTCTTTTATGTTTTACCGATTGGTTTGGGTTGGTTCATTTGAATAATTTTCTTTTTCAATTCTAGCAAAATACCTCTTGTAAAGCACGTTATAAACTGCTAGTACTGACCTAAAGATATTTTTAGAGTGAAAAAGTAATCAGAGTTAAGAAAAATTGGACAAAAAACTGACAAAAATATAGACTATATACTTATCAATTTGACGAAGAGTGCTAAATTTCTTCGCCTAACAATTTGTTACTTAAGACCTTTTTGATATGGTTACCAAACTGCTTTTGATTGCGTACCATTTATGGGTCCTGTAATGCCACCGCGTGCAACCTTTCTCCAGGAAAACTCATTCTACCAAATATCAATCAATCAAAAGTTTGGCAAAGCCTGACTTGACACAAATGTGGCGTGAACAAAATGGTTGCGAGAATTTATAATGGTCATTTTTGAAAACCAATAAGGCGCATCTACACAAAAATGCAGGTGTTTTTGAACAGAACCCGATAAGTAAAGACAACAGCTGTGAATAAATTTTGTTTGTGTAGAAACAAAAAATTGGACAAAAAATGGACAAAATGTAGAGTATACTTAACAATCTGACGAAGAGTGCTAAATTTCTTCGCCTAACAATTTGTTACGCCAAGACCTTTTTGATATAGTTACCAAACTTTTTTTGATTGCGTACCATTTGCTGGTCCTGTAATGCGACCGCGCACAACCTTGTTCAAGAAAAACTCATTCTACCAAAAATCAATCAATCAAAAGTTTGGCAAAGCCTGATTCGACACAAATGCAGCGTGGACGAAATGTTTGTGAGAATTTATAATGGTCATTTTTGAAAACCAATAAGGCGCAAGTACACAAAAACGCAGGTATTTTTTGACAGAACCCGATAAGTAAAAACAACAGCTGTGAGTAAATTTTGTTTTTGTAGAAAAATAGAAGTTAGGCCTACTCGCATGCCACTAGCACAGTGGCTTTCAACCTGGGTCGCGAACCATTTTTGAGGGGTCGCGAGTAGATATTTTATGTACACAACTGCATTACATTTGCTTTATTCGAGTTTCGATGGGGTCGTTGGGTTGTAGCTGGTTGCGATAATGGGTGGCGGTACAAAACCGGTTGAAAACCACCTCACCAATGGTACGCGTAACCCTGTTTGGGAACCACTGCCTTAAGCTGACAGTGACGGCAAGTTAGTTACATTCATAAGACTGCTTTCAGATTAAGTTGTCCACGTTGAGGTAAGGCCCCCACGTTGCTCCTGTTGTTGGCACTCAAAAAATTAAGTGACACTGCCGCTTTATCTTGTAAGGAACTAAATTCTGGTATTTGACTTTCAGGACACCAAAGGTGTTTCAGCACCGGAAATTTGTTTGCATCTGTTCCATCGTGTTTGCAGTCATCTTGATCATATCTGTTACAATCGTATGGAAGCTGACCACGAAAACAGATGAAAAGGTAATGTAGAGGGTGGTGATCTTTATGCGTCTTCAGTTTGTTGAGAAAATGTAGGGCAATAGTTCTTTCATGCCTTGTTTAAAATGCAAGAAAAGGTAGACGCATCAGAAATTATCACAGGAGCAAACAAAAATTGCATGTTTTTGGTTTTTGTTGATTGCGCTTCCTACACAAAATTAAAAACCTGTAAGTAGCAGTATATATTGGGGAACAAAGAGTGGCGTAACTAGTGCTTTGAGTCAGGGGGGACAAAACTTAGCTGAAGGGGGCCCAGAGCCAATACGCAGAAAAAATTGATAAATGACAGTAAATGCGGATGTGGATGTCTATGCCAAAACCCGAAATTACCGAAAAACGCAAAAAAAACAGCAACCTACTGAAAACCAAAATAATACTGAAATGTAAGCTAAGTGGTAGCCCGGTTTTTACATTTAGCTTGCTGGGAGGGGGCGGTTCACACACCTGCCTCCATCAGTTATACCACTGGGAATAATTTCTCGGATGGCAGTCACGCTTGTCTTTCGCATGAAAAAACGCATTTGTACAAGGCCTGGTCAACCTCATACTTCTGGCTCAGCACACCCAAGCGTAATGCGTGGTATGCATAAGATACAATTGTTCTCAACCTCATATCTTAAGATTGTATCTGTTAAATGAAACTGCAAAGAAAGCAACAGAAGCTGTTCGTATTCTAGGTGAAAAATCATTCTAAACTGAAGCAAATGGCCATTAAAACGCTAAGATGTAATGAACTCGAAATAGCACAGATTGTCAATATTTGTAGTGTTTGAAACAGGCAAATAACACAGTTTTGTTTAGAGAGGAACCAGAATGTTTTGTAAAAGTTTGCACCATAAACGTCTGAGGAGACACAGGAGCTTAAACACTTGGATTTGGAGAATTCATAGTGTTCACATATTTTCAGCTGAAAAACATGCTTCTGCCTTTATTGTGTTCATCAAAAAATATCTTAAGATAGCGGTCATGCAGAATGGTCGGGGTCGACACCAAAGGCCCATGTAAGTAATTATAACTTTATGGTTCAGCGTATACGCCTTTCTGTTGCCTTGTTTAAATCAAGCATTATGAGCTCATTGTTCGCAGAAGCAGGCAACAAATGACATTAAGTTAATTAGACGCAAAAAATAGTTTGGCAAAATAGCACACTGTAGTCTGCTAGTTTAGTTGTTCTTCTTAAGGCAAACACAGTTGTTATGTTTTATTCAAACCCGAGCTATAATCACCGAAGAATTTTGCTGCTAACGCTGATTTTTAAGAAAAAGTAATAAAAACTCCTGTACTGATGAGATCCAGAGATATTCATTTTTGCTTTAATCAGTTCACCTTCCTTTCACCAGCTATGAAAATTGCTTACTGACCAAACAAGCGAGATAAAGTATACTGGAATGGTAGTCTATTCTTGCTGCATTGTCGGTACCCCTTGGCAGGTGCAACCATGGGCACAGTTTGGTGGGGGACACGGGGGACGTGTCCCTCCCACTTTTTTAGACGGGGGGCATAATATGCTATTCCCCCCACATTTTCCTCAGGTTTTATTTGGAGAGATTTCAAAACTAAATGTGACGTTTGTCACGTTTTGTGTGAAGGATTTTTCTTGTTAGATGTTGCACATAGCCATGTTGATGTTGAAATAGAGTTTGGTGTGGTATCACTGATTCTGATATTTTTATAAATTTTTACTTCAAATATAATTTTTAGCATTTTGCAAGTTTCTAGAGGCCGCATAAGATTAACTGCCTCTGTCCAACATTTATCCAGTGTGGTTTACTGTAAGAAAGGTCACTGTCTTGAAACAGTGATGTTTTACGGCTGCACACGTGAGAGATCACGGTACAGCCGTGATTTGTTTCGTGCAAAAACGTTGGCTAACTGGCTTTACTGCAACGTTGATTGTCACGTGTTCAGAAACAGCGTAAAATTTAAAGATGCAAGTGTACATCGTTAGAAAATTACATTTTCAGGCAAACCTCTGAGAAGTTTTTGCCGAAGACCAACAGCAGCACTATTGTGGAGACTTAGTTTTAGGATGGGCAGTTTGAAAAAGACTGTCTTCAACCATTAGTAAACAAGATTTCCATCAAAACTTTAGAGAAGTATTGACCTAGCTATATATTGTCATATAGCTCAAAACTTAATGACTTGACTAGGCATTAAAAATAGCTTATACATTTAGCCTTATTTCTTGTATGTCACAAGGGTGTCCAACAAATTCAAAAGATATATATACCACAATGCAGCAATGTTTTCATCCAAGTGCGAAACATTTGCTTTACAGGTAGCCTACGCATGGGTTACGGAACTATTTTCAAAGTGGTGGGACACAAGTGCACGTCAAAAAAATTGGAAAATTTTTGTGATTGAATCGGCAACTGTGTCCGCCACCTGAGCCTACGTAACACCTAGTTTTGCTGGACATTATTTTCGTGTTATTTCTGGTGAAGCGTTGTTCATTTTGATTTCTGTTTAATCTTAAATATATTTTTGTATCGTTATGCGTGTATAACTCTAGAATAAAACTTTTGACATTAATTTCGCCTATTAAAATTTGATGTTCAAGAAACCTGAAAATTTGATTGTGTAAAGACTGTGCTGAGTGGTATAAGTGACAAAACTCACAAGGCAAAAGTCACCAGCAGACCCGTAACCAGCTTGGGACACCAGGGGGCAAAAAATTTTCTGCGGGAGGCCCAAATTTTACATTGGTAGCATGTACGAAAACAATGGCTATGCATACAATATGTCCAAGACATTTTTTCAGGGGGGAAGTAAGTTTTTCCAGATGGGCGAAGTCCTCCCCTTGGTTACAGGTCTGGTAACCAGATGAATAATGCAGAAATCACAATGTAGGCTAGATTGGTGCTGTAGATGGGTATGTATTCAGAAAGACTTCTGGTTTGTTTTCTTTTGGATATCTTGAAATCTTATCCAGTTGGCTTGTATAATTTTGCTTGGGAGTTTGATTGATCTTGGGAAAGAGTGTTAGACAAGCGATGTTTGGACAATCGAAAGGGCACCCCAACAGCATGCAGGGGCTGACAAAGGGAGATTGAAAGGATACATCCTCCACCCATCAGCAGTAAAAATAAATTGTAAATCATTTTGTGAAGTGGGCTAATTTTAGCCAAATATTTTTTGCTTCTGTAAGAGGATATCTATAGAGATTTGGCTACGGGTGGGGCTGCATGCATGATGCCCAGTAGCTAAAAATTTGTAGCATTTTTAAAGAGCAGAAATGTGCAAGAAAAATATTTAGGCACCATACCTTGCAATATCTATATCGTACCTTGAAATTTATCGTCTTTTTAACGTTAAGCAACTTAAACAAGACATCAAATCGCGCTGTATCCCACACTTCTTATAAAATGCGTGAAAATCGATGTGTTTTACTTAAGAGTGATATGCACGTGCGACCAATGCGATTCATCATTTTGTGCACTCCAACTGACAGCTCTGATAAAACCCAATTGATGTATTCTACTAAATTGCTGTGCTTGTTTGCATCATAGTCTGATAGTAGTGCAACCAAGCTGAACTACAGTACCATGTCCAACAACAAAATTAGGTTTATTCTTTTCTAAATCATTTGCAGGGATAATGCGTGATAAAAGCGTGGTTAGTGTTGCTTTGAGAACACCTCTGAAAACAAGCTTGGGAATCCTTATAAAAGTTCACTTCCGCATCATCCCGATAGCTATATTGGTTTTACATCAAGTTGACCCCCCACATTTGACAACAAAATTGCGCCCATGGGTGCTACGCATGTTCATATGCCACAAGCATCGCTTATTTGTGAAACTTGCACTTTAGATTTTGGTTTTAAATCTTCAAGCAAGATACTTTGTCTGAGTTGTAATCATAAGCATTTTGCATCGTCATTTCAGTGCTGAGAAGTCTGGAGTTTCCGTGATGCGACTGCTTTCTTACTTTATGCATTTTTATCTGATATTTTGTCACTGTAAAGACGCTCTTTCACGCAGGGGCGTAACGAGGTTAGATGGAGCCTGAGGCAAGAAGCAAGTTTGGCGCCCCATGTTCGAATTTGAGGCCTTCAGGAAGAAAATATACTGTCTTGAAAAAAATACTCGTGAAATTGTTTGGATTTTTCGGTGCCCCCGCAGTCATTCTGCGCCCCCATAGTGATTCAGCGCCCGGGGAATTGTTCCCCCCTTGTTACGCCCCTGCTTTCATTAGTTTTCCAATAGTTTAGTCCTGAACTTTTGAAAGTGGTTTGCATAGCGGTTTTTTATTGACGGTCAGAAACAGGGGCGGATACAGGGGGGGGGCGATCGCCCTTTCTAAAACCTACAAAAGTAACTTTTTTCACCATGATTTTGAACAATTCGGAAAACCACTTTCGTGATATAAGGCCATTTTGCCGTCCATTGTTTTGTCACAGCAGTGTTGTGAAGCATACTTCATTTCTCTTACAGTAGTGAACCCGTAATGAGACTTGACTGCTAAATATCTTTGAAATCACCCCCTCCCTTAAACTGACTGACTGGATCCGCCCCTAGTCAGAGATTGATTGATGATTGTGTAGTTACATCGGTTCTATGAAATCCTACCGGCGAACGTTTGCTGATGTATTATAGGTACGTTTTGAAAGGATTGACCCAAGACTTTTATGTCAACTCAAACAATCTTGTGGGCAGTTGTCCACCTGTAGTGGCGCAAGCCACTACATGCGCAGAGGCAGTCAAAGGCATAACATCCCCGATGGTGTGAAAACCATCGGAAGCTTCCTTTGGCCGAACAACTAGGGGCGAAGCAAACCGATCCAAAACACCCAATCTTTGCATTGTACTTCAAGTGCAACTCGTTTGCCTCCCCAGTCAAATGTTTTTTTGAATTTTTAGAATGTAATCTTCCATTAACATACTGTGAATGGTCGGGGTAGCAAACAATCATTTTTTCTGTAGGCGTTCAAAACGAATGCTTCCCACTCGTAATCTGTAAAAATGGCTCTGGATTGATTGGCAACATTCCAGTTCTGAGGTAGCTGCTGTATTAAATTCCAAACCTCACATAATTTTTGTTTTTTAGCGCGTTTTATGCCTTTTCTTCCCTTTCGAGCTCAAATAGCTATGAGACAGTTTAACCCAGTGGTTATTAACCTGAGGTAAATTTACCCCTGGAGGCAAATTTCATCTTTCAAGGGGGTAAATTTACTGAACCATAAATTGTAGCAAATGTAAATTTTTATAAATCATTCTAAACTGTAAGAGTTTCTTAAATTCGTATCTTTAATAAATGAGCACCACTGAGTGTATTGGGGGTAAATCTATTAATCTTGTTTGATAAAAGGGTAAGATATGTAAAAAGGTTAAGAGCCACTGGATGCACTGTAACTACATACAAATCTGCAAAGTGCAGTCGGTTCAGCCATAAGCACTGCTGTGGATGTTATATATACCCAACAGTAGGTATACACAGGGGTGTAGTGCCAAAAAAAGAGGTGTAGGAACGCCCTTCCCACTCGTTCCAACCCCACTGCACCATTGATTTAGGTTGAAGCCGAACTCTAACACTAAATATCGCTCAGATGCCCTTACACGCAAAATGCTCCTTTGGTTCTCGCAGTACACTCAGGCAATTTTGACTGTAACCTACTCCGCAACCGGCCTTAAAACTTCAAGACTAATCACTCCGCTGAAACCAAGGCAGCAGAGCAGGGCCGGATTTCCCAATAGGCTATGTAGGCTTAAGCCTAGGACCTCAAGGTCCAAGGGGTTCTCCAGCAACCTGTGGTCCCCACAGAGTCAATTGCCGGTATATAATCAGTTCGATAAATGTTCGTCAAAATTTTGTATTAATCATTCATTTAATTCAGTTTTATACACCTAATCCAGCTATGTCCAATCCGCAGCTAGCATACGGCCCAGTCGCAGTTTTTTTGCGGCCCAGTTTAGGTTTTCGCTGTGGTAGAACTATCTTACATACTCGCAACCTGTCCTTATTTTGATAATCTTGAATTTGACATATTTGATGCTGGTGGTACTCAGTGCCGCTTTATTGCGTCTTTTACCATGGCAGTTAGAATTCGGACGCTTTCAGTACATTAGCTTGTGCTAAATTCAGTTTGCTAACATCAAAGTAAGCCATTCAATGCGCGGCTCTCATAAATATGTCATTCAATGTGCGGCACTGGTTAAGTAGTGAAATAATTTTTGGTTCAGTAAGCCTGGACAGAGCTGACCTAATCAGATTCCGTGTTGATAACGCCAGGGTCTTCCAACGAGTTGCGATGAATCTCAATAAGACCGTTGGTCAAGCGGCATGTCGACTATTATGTCGATATACTCAAAACGCGTTGGTTGCGTCCTGTGTTTGCTGAATCGTACCGATTGTATGTGTGAATTAGGCGAAAGAACTATTGGCTGTTCGTGTTTGAAATGCATCTGCTCAAAGCTGGAGGTTGTACTATTACAGATAAGAGCCATGTGTAGGGCTAGCAGCACTAACCTACAATAAAAACACAGTTGCTTCTTCTGAGCAATATTGTAGTTTTGTTAGCGTTTCTATTAAGTAAAGCTCCTTTGGTGTTTGTAGCTATGGTTTCTTTCATTTTAATTTTCTTTAACAAAGTCATTCAAAAATCACATTGCTGTTGAATACTTGCGCAAGTTTGCACTGCTCCCATGCTAAGCCAATTAGTGAAGATTTTAAGGAGCTTCGAAAGCAAGCACAAGTGACTTTGCCAACCGGCAACCAGTGGCGTAGCCAGCCCAAAATTTTTTGGGGGGCCAAAAAATTTGGGCTGGCCAAAATGTTTGATTTTAGGCCAGTGGTCTTCAACCTTTTTTGTAAAATCGTCCCCCTACAGGCACTTTTCTTGAAAATCGCCCCCTTCCTATAATTTTCTGAAAATGGTATTTTGTTTTGAAAATAATTCAGAGCTAATGAAATATAAACGGGCAATCTAGTTAGCACAGAACAAAACGAATGCAAATGCCTTTGTAGAATAAATGTTATTAATTTCCAAAAAACAGCTCATTCCAACTAATGCGAACCTTGCAATGGTGTTTATCTGCAAGCTTTCTCAAAGCAGGTTGCAAGTTGGTCAGTTTGAATGGAGCTTCCCCCATATTGCTCATGTCAAGACGATTGCGGTATTTGTTACACGTGTGCAGTACTTGGCAGAAACCTTGCTCAGGAAAATACGTAAGGGGAAATCCCAGTAATATTAGCTTCACTTTTCCCGAAAGTTGAGACGTTCCTGGATAGTGGAGTCGCATTCGCTTGTGCTAGTTAGCTGGCAAAAAGCTATTTCATCCATAACTTTCTACGCAGTGTAACTTTCGGCGTGATCTCCGTAACAGAATGACTTCATCGCAAACCTCAAACAACAGGTGGCGAAAAGGATATTTTGGAGTCTTTATTTTAGCCAAGATTGGGTGCTTGGGCTTACTTGCTGGTCTAAGTTACTCCTTTCCTAGCATACTGTTCTGTTACACTCTGTCATAAGCAGGGATGTAACGCTAACGAAAAATCTGTGGGAACACACCCAAAAGAACTAGCCATTTTGAAACAGCTATGAACTAATCTTAAACCAAAACATGAAAAAGGTGTAGGAACGCCGTTCCCACGCGTTCCCGCCCCACTATACCCCTGGTCATAAGTCAGATGAACACAGTACAGCTATATCCACAGACGCCAAACCACTCGAAGTGACTGAAAAACACGATAAGAATGTTTTACAACTTACGGCTAGCCGTTCCTTGTTTTTCTAACCGTTAATTTATACGTAAATTGTCTTGCAATCAGGGGCGGAGCCAGACATTTTCATTTGGGGGGGCCACTGGAGGGCCCAGTTTTGCAACAAGGGGAGCTGTCAATGGTCTGTGTAGGACTTTCAGAAAGAGACCTGAAAATTTTTGGGGGGGCCACTGGGGAGGCCAGGCAAAATGTTTGGGGGGCAGTGGCCCCCTGGCACCCCCTAGCTCCGACCCTGCTTGCAATAGTCATATTTCCAGTATTTTTACAACAGAACACCTTTCAGTAGGTCTAGGTTGTTTCACTCAAGGTGCTAACTAAAGCTTATAAAACACATGATAATGGACTGCCACATTTTTTGCCTGCGAAGCAATGCTTTGGCAATGCTTTACCGAAGGCCATGACGACTTGTTTTAAGGTTATTTTGCTAATAATAACACATAAGATTGGAGGGATTTGTCACAGTTCACGACGAAAATTAACTGCTCCAAAATTGACGGCAACTTGCAATTCGCTATCCCCGCAAAAGTCGATGCGATGATTTAGTGGTAGCAATGTTACGATTGTTGGGCCAATTTTACTAACTTCACAGAAGCTGAAGTCTTCTTCTTGAAAAAATGGAGTTTGACCGATTGGGTATTTTCCGATAGCTAGGCCTATATCAGTGTTGGTTGCTTTCGACCACTATCGGTATAATAAAACTAATTAATGCATACTATATTTATTGAAGCCACAACAACTGATATTGATATAATTTTGCAGGTTTAGTTGCAAATCCGAAATAATAATTGGCTTGTTGCGACTTCCGATGTAGTAGTACTGTTTTGCCCATTACTAGAAGATTGCACATTAAGTAGGCTAGGCGTGGGAAGGCAAGAAACGTGGTCTTGCAGTGCAGTACTTTCTTAGTTTGGTGAATGCTCTGCCCATTATGCATATAGTGCTTTACCTTTATGATGTTCCCAGGCTTGACTCTACTGTAGCTTTTAATGTACTTACCAAATATATCATGCTAAGGTTAAATACCCAAATTCTTTAATAGTTTGAAGTATACGGAATGAATTTGCTTCAGAGTTAATGTCAACACCAAAGGCTGAATTATTTTGCAGTTTCAAACGCAGGAAGTTGATAAGCCTAAGTAAAGTTAAAATTTGTAAATGTTAAAGTCAAACTTTCACGTTTTTAGGTCAAAAGATCGGTTGCCCTATAATCTTCGTGAGAACCGCAATGCTTGGCTCCCAACCAGTCACAGTCTCAGTGGTCTTGGATAGTTGGTGCAGTGAAGCGTTTCACAGAACCATGCTACAATAGTTTGATTGATGCGTGACCAGTCCGATGTGTTTTATAAGCTTCGTTACGAACCATGGAGTCAAACATGCCTCAAAGGCTTTGATTTAAAAGTAACAAATATTGATTTTTTTGGAATCAATTCAACATTTGAGTATGTTTTAACCTGCAGAAATCGCCCTCTTGGAAACCAAAATCGCCCCCCAAATCTCGTAAATCACAAAATCGCCCCCACAACGCATGAAATCGCGCCCTGGGGGGCGATTTCTCCCACGTTGAAGACCACTGTTTTAGGCGAATAACAATATGTTGCTTAGAAAAACGCTTCTCAAAGCACAAAATGATTATATTTTCTAAAAATTTTGGGGGGGACCATGGCCCCTTTGCCCTCCTCTGTCTACGCCTATGCTGGCAACCACAGAACTCTACCTCAAAGAGACAAAGAAAAGGGTAACAGCAAGAAAATGACAAAAGCGCGTTTGGGTCAGATGCCTTCGATTAGTGATTTTTAGTTTATCCAACCACGCGGACCCTTTTTTCTTAGTGTGATGTTCACTAACTGCTCAGGAGAAAGGTGTATCAAATCAATTAAAAATGAATTAAAGGTTGCAATGTCCAGCAGAGGTTGCCGCACTAAGCATTCGGTGCATTAAAAGTGGCAAACTTCATTTTGATGAATTCCCGGATGATCTTGTTATGAAGAAGGCCAGGACAAAACCTTTTTAAATCGTTTACTGTGCTCTGTTCAGCCTTAATAGATTCGATTATTGTAGCTTTTTTGTACGTATTATTAATGACAGCACAAGGGAGGTTTAAACCAGTCCCGTCGCAACGAGGGAGCATAGGTGGGCTCAGCCCCTCCAAATTTAAATATGAAGCACTATAAATCAGTGGAGATTTTAACAAATTTTCAGAATGTCAAGACCCTGCGCAAGTGTAAAGACGCTATTGAAAACGTTGTGGCGACCGTTGTGGTTTAAATCTCACATCCTTTCGCGAGACGGTTTCGTTGCGTTCGAAATGAAAGATCGGAAAAATATTGTCCAACTTGCAATACCATTACGCTTCAAGAACTGAAAAAAATTGCACAGTTTTACTTCAACGTTATGTCTGTTTATGCTAATGTGGAACGATTTTTCCGTGATGCAGCCACAAATAAAAAAGAAAGAGAAATCTTTCTGGTTGAACCAGTTTCTAGTCTAAAGCTTGTGTGCAATTTAAAAAATATTTCATGCAAACAGTTTCATAAAATTGTAAAAGGCGATTCTACATTTTTAGGAAATTTAAGAAATCTGCAAAATATTCATGGGCTAAATAGGTTAAGTAAATAAGGATTTTGTTTTGTATGTATTGAATGAAACATTGCATACACTGGACGTTTTACTTCAATGCTTAAAACTTATCAATAGGTCTATTTGTTATTTGACTTGTAAAGATATACCTAAAGATTCTACATCCGCACATAGGGCCTCCCATAAACGCCTGGGCCCCGGGCCCCCCACCATCTAAATCCGGCGCTGCACAAACATATTACTTTATTCTCCATTCCTCGATATCAGGAACAATAAAACAGTCACAATGACACTAATGAAAACGTGGCGGTGAAGTTAGCCTATATGACCACTGTCCCATTACATATTTATCCAGTACTTCACTGGCCTCGTGTAATCTGAAAAATGGGTTCAGGTGTTTTGTTCCACACATTATACGCAACAATAACCAATTCTCAACGCAATAAAAAGAGAATGTTCATCGTCATTCACTTCAATCCTTCGCGCTCATTCTTCTGTGTACTATAGAGTAGAGGTTATAGTATTTTTTTGTATATAAACCTTTTATCAGCTCGGAAAAGTTAATATCGTGGCCTGCTCCCCAAGGCTGCTAATTCGAGAAAAAAGTTAACATGGATACAGCAGTCTATACAAAAACTGTGACCACTACACCTGTTTAGTGCAATAACTTGAGCGTAAAAAATTGTTGAAGATGAGATTGAAACTCGTTTAGGCAACGCGTAACCAACTTTAACAAAAATGTTCTATCTTTTCTGTGACTCTTAGATCAGGTAACACTTTAAAGGGATTTCAAATGTGGCCAGTTGTTTGCAGAGAAGTGAATGGTTGCATTTTACTCAAAAAATAAATTTTAAAATTCTTTAAACAAAAGTCAAATATTTCACAATACAGCTGAAACAGGTATTTAAAAAATTAGGACCTAATCAAACCAAAATTATAAAGTGGCTTATTTATTGACGCTATTCTGATTTCAGTTATGGAAGTTTCCGCTTTACTACAAAAAATTGGTAATTAGCTACTGATAACGTAGAAAACTAACGTGTTTAGCTATAAATAATTTTTAATGAGATGATTCTATGATCAGCCTTTTTTGAGTGGACCAAAAATTGTTTGCATTGCTGTTATAGCGATTTTGTTTCAAATGCACTGAAATAGATAAGAACTAACATGAGAATATACGCTCAATATCACAGATTGTGAGCCAACTTCCCTATCGATTGAGTGTTTCATTCGCTTCACCAGTGATACCTACGCCTCACGTTGATGAACACTGTTCAGCAACACAGTGCAGTGTTACTCAACCTCTTCGACTTATTGGCAAAAACTCTTTCGAATATGGTGTGCACTTATCATTGGACATGGTCTACTGCAGGGGTGGCCAACCAATCAGAGACCAAGAGCGACATTTCTTACTGTGTTACCGCAAAGAGCCACGTCATACACATGGGCACATATGAACATCACCCGATCTCTTCCTCACTCACGCACATACCTTTACTCAGCTAGATTTACTGTAAATATCACACACCAACATGACAATGACAGAACTTTACAAGCCATTTATTGTTACGCATGTTGTTTAATGGGTATTCTGGTAATTACGGAAGAGCCGCATGAAACCGCGCAAAGAGCCGCATACGGCTCGCGAGCCGCGGGTTGGCCACCCCTGGTCTATTGAATTCACAGAGAATGTACTTTGTGTATATGGACTTTGCTAATACTGTTTGAAAGAGAAACCCGGCAGGAATGTTTCCATAATTTTTTCTCGATAAATTTTTACTGTATGCACGCTATGTCGCTGTTGCCTGAGCACGGTTGACCCCAAGTCGGAGGTGCCCAACCTTTTTTGGCCCAAAGTCTACTTTGCAAGTAGCCAACCTACCGTGGTCTACCAGCTGATTTCACTGCTTTTTGTAGGTCATCAGCAATGATAAACTGCCTTTAAAGCAAGAAAAACATATCGGTTCGAAAGCACCAAAGGACGGAGCCTGTGAACTGCAAGATCTTCTTAATGTCAAAAATTATGTTAACAAAAAGTTAGATACACTTTTTATGGATTGGAAGCAAGCCAGACAAGACATTAAAAACATATCAATTCAACTGAAACGTATCAATCAAACTGTTTTCCAAAGACCAACCCCTTCAGCTCAGAAGACTTTTAATAGTAACATCATGAACAACAGTCGAAAGGAAACACTGGATGACAAGCATCGTGGCATTTATCCTCCTGGAAATCGCTCATTTATTAACATCCAACTCATTGTTCTGCATAGATTGGTGGAGGATAACAGAAAGCAAACACAGTTTTACCAAACGTTCATTGAGCAAATTTCCAGCACATTGAACCATACACAACGTAGCATCGGGCAAATCACAGAGTGGCTGGTTTTGCTGAATCAAAGTGTGTCACATCTCGAAAATTGCAAGCAAACAGGAGCATCGCAAGTTCAAACTGAAGAATATTCCGGTGATTACGAGGTTGTAAATCGGTTTGCCACATCTGACGGCAGAAGCGTTAATGTTGGACAAAGCATAGCCAATACAGGGCCAGGTACCTTCAATAATGCGACTGTTGATCACCAACAGTTTGTTAGTGGCAAGTATGACGAAGTGCAAAAGGTTATGGCGCACATACTGTCACAACAAGAAGAATGGAATCACACTTTTAAACAAGAACTTGACAAAGACAGAAATATAAGTGAGAAGGTACAAAAACATGTTACCGAAACCATTATGCCTCTTATTCTTGATGTTGAAACTGCTATAAAACGAAAGATTAGAAATCTTACCTCAGTTGTAGACGAGACGACAATTCGCACTACTGCTTCCCTGCATGAACTTCAAGTAGGATTCCAGATGCTTCGCAAAAGCAATCAAGTTGAGATACAAAAAAAATTAACCAATCTACGGTCATTTGTGAACTCTTCTTTGGACTGGTCGTCAAACATCCATATAACTGGAATCCAAACTCAGGTTGCTAACTTACGTTCATGGGTGTCGGCGACGTGCCAGAGCGACAAAGCTCAAATGATGCGCATCAGGCAAGACCTCTCGGCAATCCAAAGACAAACCAGTCATTGTGCGCAGTCAGTTCGACAGATGAACGCTGATGTTCTAAGTAAGAGGAACCGCATATATGAATAAATTGTTTTGTTGAAAGCTTTGGTGTTTAAGAAGTTGCTGTTAGATAGATCATAAAATCTTTTTCTGTTAAAGTTTCAATCAGTTATAGCTTGATCTAGTTCTTTACTGTGTTGCTATATTCTGAATGAAAAAGGGTATTAAAATGACAAATTTTGAGCGGATGTGTATCTGTTGTCTATTTGGCCAAAACCGAAATTCACATCAAATGCAACAAAGACGTTAGATATAAACTGCTCTGTCGGGGTGAACATACCTCGTGGTTCCACTCGTGTATTCACAAAATTTTAAGAAGGTATACGTTCTAGTTATGATAAAAATATGTAGAACTGAAACTTTTCAGCGTGGTTTAAATCATTTTCTTTGATGAAACGAAGCCTTTTCAAGCACCTTTAGTAGTTACTGTAACTCCTATAATTTGCTAATTCTCATTTGAAATTAAGATATTAGCTGAAGACTTTGTTTTGGAAAGATAGTAGTTGATAGTAAGCTTGCAGCAATCTGAAATTTTTTGGCACCCATTATCGAAAAACCTTAGGAAACCATGCAGACCCGTAGCCACGGGCGGCAGTGCCCCTCCAAATTTTGTTGTGTCCAGAAAATTTTGTTTTAAACATATAATAAAAATAAAAATATTTCCCCCCTAAATATGTATTTTGCCCTCCCCAAACCGTAAAACCTGGCTACGGGCCTGAAACCATGCTCTGTAGGCTTATGTTCACCCTTGACAAAACCTGTGGTTTAAAGTCTGAGACCTACCTGGTTGCAAAGCTGTAACCAACAAGCAAAATGTTTGATTTTTTTGTGAGGCTCACTTCGTCGCATACAAAAAGAGCTCTAGAAAGGTTAATGTTTAGTATTCCTCGTGGACGATGCATATGGCAGAAAACCCATGTAACGACTTAAAAATGGCAAGTAGTTGACACAGTTAAGATTGCAATGTCGTTACTTGTTACTTTCTAGAGAAACAAGACAAGGGTTGGATGCAAGGACCGAATGGATACTCTTATCGCGTTATTGCAAATCGAAAAGTTATATGGACTTCAGCATCTGCAATGTGTAGAGGACTCGACGCTCATTTAGCTTACTTTGGTCCGAGCAGTCTAACGATGCACAGGTATCTACTGCAAATGTGTATCAGCGCACATTTTGATTTCCTTAAAATCCATGTAATGTCTATCCTTCGTTTTTCAATAATCTTAAAAAAGCAAATTCATTACTTCCACATATATTGAAAAACTGTAGCCAGGGCGGTGTACATCTTGCTCTCACTATTTTTGCAAATTTGAAGTACGCAGTCACACCTTCAAAATAAAAATGGAGATAGCATATCAAGGTAGCTTAAATACCCGATTCCAAAATCTGTTTCGGGTCTTAACCAGTTCATATTCCCTTGTAGTCACGATAAAAATTTGTGCCCGGTTACCAAGAAAAGGTGTGCACAATTGCGGTTATCTGCAAATTAGTTGCATTTTCTGGCACCAATCGCAAAATTTTGTTTCTACATGTTTCTTTACCGAAGTACAGGGTGTCCATAAAGTCTTGCACACATTTCAAAATGTAATTGCGAAGTAACTAAAGTAGATAAAATCATACAGTTTTTTGCAAAGTGAAGTTTGTTTATTAAAGTTTAAAATTAAAAAATTTGGAGTAGTTTAAGTAATAGCCATATTTCAAGAATTTGCTTTTTCATGCTAT
>Ga0210059_1000367_pt1 | contig 55340 bp, 23 predicted proteins | sample Ectturendosymbi2_FD_188042 | JGI IMG/M metagenome (GOLD analysis project Ga0210059, IMG submission 188042) | Ecteinascidia turbinata endosymbiont from Florida, USA - Sample 2 (SPAdes) (version 2) | ecosystem: Host-associated > Tunicates > Ascidians > Unclassified | place: Key West, Florida... | reverse complement strand
CTTTTGCGGGCCGAATGTTCGTCAGCCCTGTTTTAAAAAATAAAGTTAACGATCACTTTTCGCGTTTGTACAATGAAATTTCATTTGATTAATAATTTCAATTAAGTTTACGCTCTGGTAGAATTAAATTGAGAGGCCCGGGCAGCGCCGGATTGGCAGCGCGGGGCCCGTAGCATTTCAAGCGTGGGGGCCTAAGTTAAAAAAACACCTCAACACCTGCTAAAACGAAGCGTGTGGCCAAGGCATCCCTGCTACTAGCGTTATTCTCTGCATGCTCTCTCCACTTCGCATCGTGAAATGACAGTCTGAGTGTATCGTGCTGACCGCCAGTGTTGCCGGAAGGTTGTGACCTACATCTGCTAAATGGTGTCACAAAAAAACTGCTAGATTCTGCTAAAAGTCTTGTCACAAATTTTCAGCTAAAATCTGCTAAAAGCAGTGAAATTCTGAGTCTGTCATTTTTAACATGATTAAACAAAACCTATAAAGTTATACAGGGTGTCCATAAAGTCCTGCACACATTTCAAAATGTAATTGCGAAGTAACTAAAGTAGATAAAATCATACAGTTTTTCGCAAAGTGAAGTTTGTTTATTAAAGTTTAAAATTAAAAAATTTGGAGTAGTGTAAGTACTAGCCATATTTCAAGAATTTGCTTTTTCATGCTATTGATAGACTTCAACATGTGCTCCATTTGTTGCTCTCAATATGTCAAGGCGATACTCAATTTCGCGCCAAGTGTTCTTCGGGTTTCCATAAATTTTTTAAACCATCTCTTGATGCTGTTAGTGTGAGGAGGGTCTTCTCCAAACTCACTTCTAAATTTACGTTGTACTGCAGTTGGTGATTTCAATTCATGTTACCAAAGAACACATTGTGCTTTTTGTTGAATGGTCAACATGTTTCATACTTTGTTGCAAACTTACGCCTTTATTAAAAATGACTTATTCTTGCTTATCTGAACAATAAAATAACCTGTAAAAAATAACAAACAAACTTTATGGTACTATAATTCACTGTCGAAAATGTAAAGTTTCTACCTTGTGTGGTTTTTGCGATATAAAAATTTTTAGTGTGTGCAGGACTTTATGGACACCCTGCACATCACTAGACAACAAACGTTGTTAACTGCAACTACATAAAAGCTGCACATTGACACAAAATTAACCTAAACATAACATTGGTATATCTATCACACGCCAGGAGGTTCTGATAAGGTCTTGCAAAACGCCATGAAGGCTCTTGGTAGCTTGCTTTGGTATACAAACATTTTTTGGCCTTCTGTTACCTTGCCAACTCACCATGTAATAAAGACAGATTTGTTGCTTCTCAGTAAAAAAGATAAAGTTTCATCGTCAAAGAAACCAACGGAGCTGTTTGGGCGATAACATCGAGAAAGGGGCGTGGCACTGCCTTTTCTGAACCAAAAGCATATCATTCGTCATCGGAAAACCTTTACGAGAAGTTTAAGTGATTCTGCTATATACTACAGTTCATTTTCGATCCCGTTTTCAATACCTCATTTCCAACCCTTCTTCGATCAGTCTTCGTTCGTTTTCATTGCCGCGGTCTAAAATCAACAATTATGTCAACAAACTGCCTGCAAGACCAAATGCGCAATGGCTTGACGATACCCGTTGCTTCGAAATTAAATGCACTAATGAAAACCACACAAATGAAAGAGAGCTTTCGAGAATTTAACAAATGTATTTTTAGTACCGCTCTGCCGGATCCGTTCTACTTAAAGGAACAAAATTAGCCAACTTTTTGTAGGTTTACCCAACTTCCTGTATCTCACACCTCACAACTGTAACCAAATTTCCAACAATTTCGCTCGAATTTCGAAAAATTTTCTCATTTTAGCAAAGATTTAATGAGCTTATTGCTGTTTTTACCTAATTTTGTCTGATTTTCACCTAATTTTCCAGTTTCTGATGTTGGAACAAGGTGATTGGTCTCATTGTCCACCGCCTCGTACATCCACAGTCTTCAATGATATGCAGTTGGAGCATGAATATCATGCAAATGCCACGAACAATCCGATTGTAGCTAACGTATAAAGAAGTTAGGCGGCGGACAATTGGGTAAATGGGTTGTGTAAAGTAAATTACCGGAAGGTTATAAAAGAATTTAGAGAAAGGGCTTGGTGTTTCCTCCGAATATTTTGTTTGGAGAAGCGACTTTTAAACCTTAGCTGAAGCTCTTAAACAAGAGATAGTTCCCTTTGACGATGTTTACGTAACAACCAGTCGTATGATTCCACAAAAAAACACTATCAACAATCATTCTTTCGATAACATCTATTCTGTTCGAATACAGTTCAACAGGCGAGTGGTCCTTGAAGAAAACAAGACAGAAACACATTGAATATGAATTGAATAGTGTCACTTCAATTCATTTTGCCAAGACTTCGAGTTGCTGCATATTACGCCCAGGAATCAAACCTCTAGAAAACAACTTGCCAGGCTAGAATGACCCCAGTATATTACAGCTAATCAACTCCAAGCGGTCGAACAAGGTACGACCTGCCACAGAAAATAAGAAGCTTGATGAAATAATTCGTGCCCAAATAACCACAAAATTGTTCAGATGCACTGCAGAGGATTCCATATCAACGAAGCACAACGGTAAGAGAGCCTAATCACAGTCTCATTTTACACGCCAAATGCACACAGCATGAAAAAAAAATCAAGAGGAACCTTAGGACCCCAAGCAATTACACTGTCCTTCTTACGAGATAGACACCCCGCGGTAAATACATGAATCCGAGGTTTTGAGTATGCACACGATCACTTTGCGGTGTTTTGCACCAGAGCATGGTCAACTCCCGGTGGTAACCCATCGATCGGTGACGTGGGATTAACGTCAATAAAAGTGGTTTTATCGCCAACTGAGGGGGAATTGATTCAACAGGAAACCGCGAAGAAAAGCGAAACCAGACAATCAAGCCAAAACCAAGCTGCTCATGGCGACGCAGCTCGATTAGCCTGCTGCCCACTAAAAAGATTTAAGACTCGGAATACAAACATCAATGAAATGCATAGATATTTTTATTTGCGCAAACAACTCTCCTTTATATTCCAGACACTCGCAAGCAACCAACACACTGCTATTACTTGCGCAAAAATGTTAACGAACCAAATATCATATGGTCACAGAAGATGCGCACTCGCTGAACGTCAACTTGGGTTCCTGCAGATGACACGCAGCTATGCCGCGACGCAGAGTCATACGACGTTCCGGTTTCAATTATTCATAAGCGTAAATAAATTACACAAACCACAGCCAGTTTGTTGCAATTCCATGTGAATAAGGTGTAAACGGACGAATGGCTTACCGCCTACGAATGCAAACACACCAGGGTAACAGGAGATCCCCACTCTGACGCGCGCAAAGCGATACAATCCGTTGGCGCGCTGACCAATCAGTAGTGCCAGTCCACCGCATCTACTACCAGCGTTTTCGAAGCGTTGCTGGTCTTCACTCCGGTACAAGCAATTATATCTTGATGTTATTTTAAGACTTAATGAATTTAAAAACGAACTGCAGCAAAGCCAAGTCTCAAGCATTTTATCTCCAGTGAAAAAATGCAGTGCGCTGTTCTTCCATCTCCAGTATAGTTTCAGCGATTAAAACTTCAGGACCGCAGCTTAACATAAGGAAATCCTCAAGAAAAACCACTGATTTCCAGGGGCAATTAATTTATGATTGTCAACGTAGCCCCGCGTGATGAACTTATAGGTTGCAAACCACCGTTGCCGGAGCAAAGTGCGGTGCTTGACGACAGAGGAAGGTCCCACAAACGAAGTAATGGTGCACACCTCACAACATGACGGATTGCACAATCGGTTCTGAGACTGAAACGACGATGAGGTGTGCACCTCTCATGCACAAACGTTGTGGGACTACTTAAACAGCTCGACTGTTGGTTTGCTCTCTTTTTGTAGTACAGCAATAATTCGTCAAAGACAGTCAAATCTAAAGTCGGAAATTTGTGTCCTCCCGATACGAAAGCTGCTGCCAGACAACTCCACAAACGCATGCTAACCCAAGTATGTAAGCCTATGAAAAAAGATTGAAAACCAGCAATTGCAAACTTTAACAACCTCAAAGTGGCACGAAGCGCAATCGGTCCAATAAAAGCAATAATAAAACCACTGTGTGCAATGTTGTAACAATGATAATTAAGATCAGCGTTTCTAAACCAGTGGGCAGCAAAGCATTTCAAAATGTTATAATTTTCAATTATTTAACCAGAACGTTTACTGAATGCAACGTGGCGTATGAGCTTGACTCCTACCAAGCCTCGACTTGATCTTATCATGTATAAGACAGAAGCTAAATTTCCCATTAATAGCAGTAAATTACATGTGTTACTAATAATTTTTTCCTTGACATCTCTCAATTTTTATTGTTGTTTTACCACAACGTCTCATAGTGGGCCCCACAAAAATTGTCAGTAAAAGCGAGGCGCAAGCTGAAGAAGTTTGGAAAGCACTGGCTTAGATATTCTGATAATGATTAATGAAGACTTGAACCACAAGATTTGTTCTTAAATGTATCATTCAAACACAAAAATCTACAGCTATGAAAAATTAACGTTTGTTGTGCACTCTCACGACAGTCACGTTACTTTCTTATGGCAACCGTACCGTACATCTTATCATATTAAACGCCTACACAACTCAAGGAATTCCAGTTATATCACTTGACCGATATTTCTCCCCACAGAAATCATACCAGGTAAATTGTGACACTTATTATCGATGTAATACTCTTAACACAGAAATTCATGACGTACGAGTGACAGAATTTACTCTTCTTAGTAGCTACTTAACATTACACAAGCAACCTTGAAAAAACTGTTCCACAGAAGGCTGTTCCGCCGTACATAAACTTTGAGTTAACTCGTAGCCAAATTTTAGACGTGTATGTTGGATTAGTAAAACCCAAAGCTGTTAGCAGCGATACTACATGGTTGAAATCATCTGCTGATACAGTTTTTTTAAGGTTTGACCTTGCTGACCGCGAAGACATTTTGAGAGACTACTTTATCTGAATACCGAAATGGTCCAAAGTGTAAACCAAAGTTTTAGTGTATTTTGGTAGGGTAGTAAAGCAAGTTTCTGCTGTATTTTGAGAGACCGTTGGAAAAATTTTAGAGACCGAAACGGTTTCTCAAAACACTTTAAAAACAATGTGCTGATTGACTATGGACCTTACAATGCTGCTAGGGTCTTAAACCTCTGATGTACTTGGTGACGGACAACACCTTGATAATAAAATTTCTCTTGAGCTTCATCTTCAAACGGCAAGGGGCTTTCATCGCCACAAAAACAACCACGGTTTGGAGGATGTTTTATTGAAATAGAAAATATTTCCGTTTCACGTCGAAATAACCAGATCTACCCTACTAGCAAACGAAAGAGATTGCTGATAAGGTGAAGCAAAAGCATGCCTATGGAAACTTCAGTCCGTAAATTTGGTGAAACCGAAGCTTTGTAAGAAACCACAAAAGTTTACTTCCCGGCTGTTGAGCGTATTACTATTGCTCTCTCATGGCCACTGCGCTGGTTGCAGAAAAGCATTTCACACGCATGAAAATTTACAGCGGTGATGGATGTTCCAGGTGGGTTGTGTAGATAGCAATAGAAAAATTTGCGCAATTGTACCGACGCAAACAATCTATGAGGCCAAAATAAATAAAAACAACAGAACTCAGTCAAGGCCACAGACACCTTCCTTAATGGCGTAACGAACGCGGTCTTCTCATTGGTCCTACCTCAGGTCATGTAGCAGCTGTTGCCTTTGCAACACGTGTTAAATTGGGAAGCCAGAGAAGCCCACGGTCACCCAGCAATATTAACTGCTTGTGATAGAGACAAGCTATTTACGTGCCGCAGCATAAACCACAACACCGAGATTTGCACGTGTGGAACGTGGCGATGAGCCGGCACCAAATTTCTGTCTACCCCTTCAACGCCGCTGTAGGTTATCGCAGTTATAAGTTTTGCAGCATTTTTGAGATTTTGCCAAGACCTGAGGCATCTCGTGTGAGGAGACTTTTGCACCTCTGATAACGACAGCGTGAAAACGTTCTTGCCCTGGTCGAACGACCGCTAAATACTGCCAGCACCATTTGACAACAGTGGCGAGCGAGCGTGACGCAAGCAGCTGTTGACTGAAAACACGTACGCGACAGCAAGGCATCCGCATCGCCTGCTGCAAGTTTTTAATTACAAGTTTGTTTGTGAGCGAAAACAGGTCGGATTAACCCCACACCGCAACTGTGCCAAATTCGAAACGGTTCACTTGCTTCATATACAAGCACAAGATCTCTCTCAAAGCAACATCGCAGCGTATGAGTCAGAACTGGAAACTCCAGCAGAATCGAAGATCCCCAAGAGTTACAGGACAGCAGTTAGCTTACGAATAATTGCAGCCTACAGGAATTCTGCACAACTAGGTGGAGCAGCCAAAAGCAACATACTACATTTGAGATAAAGGAACTAAAAAGCAGCAGATGAATGTGACCACTCTCTTTTTTACCTTTCAGGTTCGTTTGCGCAGATTCCTCGCTGAACCGCTATGACCAAGGAGTAGAATATTGTTTTCGTGCTAAGTGCATTCAGCATTTGAATTGGCAAAATCAGTCAACGGTCAACGAGCAGCTATGCCCAAACAAGTCAGAAAACGGACAAAAGCTAGAAATACAGGAGGTTTGGCTGATGCTTCACACGTGAGCAAAAGCATTGTGCACATGTTATAAGCAACGTCATCAATTTAAAAACGCCAAAAATTTTTTAAACTGACCACAAAAACAAGAATCCAGTGGTTGCTGGCACAGTGTCAACAGTTGGTATTGGCTAATCGTACACCGTAATCAGCTTATCGCAGGAGAATCGTGCATTACTATGAACCTTCGCGTCATACCATTCTCCGCCCGTGGTTCAGCAGCAGTCGCGCCACTTGCAATGTAAGTTTTCTTGAAAATGGCCACTCGTGGAAAGAGCGATCGTTCCCACTGTTTGTTTGTGAAAACAGAGGTTTAGCAGAACGACAAGAGCCACTCCCAGCTTTTTTGCCATAAATGAAACGTTATTCGGCGAATTCATCTCGTGCGCGAGGTTAGGTCATGGCCACATTTCGTAGAGCTGAGTAAATGGGGAAAAAACTCCTCTCTAATGTCCATTCTACAGAAACGGGCATTTCAGTTCTTCAAAGTCTGATCATTGTAGCACAGAGCTCAGCCTGCGCTGTAGCCACCAGTATATGGAAATGGTTGTGCGATTCTTAAAACGTTACGAATGTCGTCAGTAGCTCCTACAAGAGAAAAATATAATTCGGTGATTGAGAAATCTATGGCTCGAATTTTGGCTATTGGATCCGTGATTCGAAAAACCAGCCTATAAAAATATAAAAGGAAACACCGCACTGAACGTTGCAAACCACTTCTATTGAACCTGCAGACCTGGAACATAGTTTGCGTTCAACTGCGTATTTGGAACAAAATTTATGCGAAGAGTGGGAAAATGAATCTATCTACCTTATCTTCAAAGTGGTGCTGTGTTAATAAAAACGTTTCAATTTTGTTTCCGTTTTTTTTATTCCAACTGGAACACAATATTAAACGAAGTCGATAATACAAAAAATGGCGAAGAAGCAACGTTTTCAATGCTGTATCGTGTGAGCAGTATTACTAATATTCTGAAGGGGATTCTTTTTGCTTTGATCTGGTCATGCAGCTGTTTTGCCACAAAATCCACATAATGCACTTGCACCCATACGACTTGAATCTGCACCAGGATTACGACTAACACAATATTAGCAAAAACGCACGGGAATTATCTCCTTGGAACTGCTACGTGAACACTGGACACACAATTGGTGACACCCTTGCACGAGAAGGCACCAGAGCATGCAGCGGTCACAAACACAGCAAACCGTGATACGGAAAAGCAATGACACGCCCTTCGCGTGACAATCGAGAACAATCGGCGTTATCTGCAATTTGCGACACCGCTTAGGCTCCTGTGTAAACATAAGGAAATGAGCATGTGACCGGGTCGAGCGTCCGTGCGATCTAAAGCAGGCACGCTCCAGCACCTGTCAATGGGCGGCAGCAGATGGCTACTGAATGAGTCACCCTTATGGCAGCGTGTTTCAAAAGAGGCTAAGCGCCGATAAATTCAAATGAGAAGTCACTGTTTGGTCGACGCTGAATCAGGCTGGATTCGTGGAAATAGCGATCAGCAGCGGATGTGGGGCCGCTGTCATGTGAAGACGGCAGAAATCAAATGTTAGAGGCAACCAACGACGACACAGCAGGGAGCAATGTCAAAGAGAAACGTTGAGCAAACAAAACCGACCGCCGAAGCGAAGACAAAGATCGCGTTAAAGGCCATTGCAACAAATGCTTCAAGGTAGAGAGAGTTTTCATTCGCTACCAAGTTGCACTGGTTATAATTTTATTATAACTGAATACAGTTCGCTTTATTTTCTAGTTGGTCGAACTGTATCGCGACTCGTCACTCGACAGGGTTTAACCGCCTTGGGCGCAACCTTTGTCATCGGCCCAAAACAGTCAAGTGTGGCGATAACTACGCATTTTCGGGAGCGCATTTTATTTCTTAAGGGGTTCGCACGACATCACAAAAAGCATGTTACAACTCGTACGCACACAAAACGACGTTTCTCCCGTGCGCCGCAAGGTTCCGTAACCATCAGCAATTGTCCGGTGCCAACCATCCAGGGTAGGCCAGACAACTGGAGTAAAAATCAGGTTGCTGAAAACTTATGCTTTGCGCACAAACGCAGCGCAGTACAGTACGCCCACACCAATAACATACACCTTCGAAACTACTTGTTAAGAAATCTAAAGGTCAATCACAGACAACGCAGTCTGCAACATGATGCGGAAATCCCGCATATGGCGTGCGAAGCGCCTGGAAGTTCGTGGCGGCAAATTACAATGAACCTGTTGGCAGTGAAGTGCTCCGCTGAACAGACGAATGTGGTGGGGGCGGACAAGGACCTTGCAAAATACCTCCGAAAATCCGTCGCAAGCCTGTCAGTTGGCAGCACATTCAAAGATCACGTTGTTTCACGCAGTATGCAAGTCGAAACTGGCAGTAGTATTGATAAGATACAGCGAGCGTGCGTTTGAAAGCCGTTGAAATTACCACTCGTGCCCATAAAATAGCAAACCAGCGCAGAGAAGCAGGCTAACATAGGAAAACGCGGTGATCGCAAACATGGCCATCTAAAAAAGATAGCCATGATCGCAAATAAAGCAATTTGTTGATGACACACCGCTCTTTGCATAAAAGGATGGTCTTGTTCAATAATCAACTCTGAGATGCAATATGGCAGAGGAGACCAGCCATCTACAACAAGTTGTTGCCTCAAGCACGCCGGCCATGTCTGAATGGCTTTATCTAGGGCAAGCGAAATAAACTTGAATGAACAAATGAAAAGTTTATTTTACGCGACGCAAAAGCCTACTCAGAATCAGTTGTCTCTTGTGCAGCAATGTTCAACCTAACTCAGTAGTAACTTTTCTGGAGTTAAACAATTTTCCGATTGGCTTGGTAGCAAACGTACTGCTCCCCAAACAATCCGAGACATCTGCCAAGCGCTTCATATTACCCTGATGCCCATTCGCAAACTCGGTCACAAAATTGACACGAGGTCATTAAAACACGCATTTCTTTACGAACTATTGTCAGGGCTGAAAAATTTCGCTACAACATAAAATGCGCTGGAAATCTATTCCATTTCTACTGGAAGAACATACTGATTTCCCCGAACTGTAGATCACTGACACAGTCCTGCAATCAATCACTTGTCTTGCGCATTAGATGGAGCATCGCAGGAAGATCAACGACAAGTATAACTGCTTGGGCAGCAGCAAAACAGCAGAGGGTAGGCAGAGAAAATATCAAAGATGGAGAAGTTCCACACACCCGCCACTGATCCAAGCACAACACAAGATGCTCACCCGACTCGGAAGCGACATATGCATCATTCACGTGATCGTCGGGTGGATCCGAGTCGCTTTCGAAACCAGTGTTCATGTCGATAAGGTCGGGCGGCTCCATCGGATTATTCAGATACAATCTGCGGCAAGACGTAACAATTAAGAAGCGATTGTACGGCCGTGACGAACGCATCAGCAAACAAATCTGCAAACGAAGTAAACAAATCTGCAAACAAATGGTTCGGTGGCAAACGCGCGATCCCGAGGGACGCACGCAAGCGATTGACGTGTTCGAGAGAAGAGGGTTTAGGGAATCCGGAGGTTTCTTTACCTACAAATAAACGTTTTTCTGACATTCTTTAGTTTGAAACTCCTAAACACCCTTTTTCACCAACTACCTACTGCTTGGCACGACAGCTTTATTCAGAGTATTTTAAAACCACATCAGCGCTATCTTGTGTCCACTCAGTCACAATCTTCAATTGCGTTTTGATACAGCGTGTATCATCTAACCCAGGGGTTCTCAACCTGGGGGGAAATTCTCCACCAGGAGGGAATTTTGTATTTGCAAGGGGGGAATTTTGTATTTAGGATTTTGTTTAAATTGTAATTAAATTAGAGGCCAAAGAGCTTATCAATTGCGAAGAGTTGTTTCTCTTCCTAGTGTACTGATGTAAAAGTGTTCTTTACAAACTAAATTTCTACGGGGGAGATTTTATCTGTGAATAACAGTTAAAGGGGTGCATGGGATAATAAAGGTTGAGAGCCACTGACCTAACCTGAAGGACACTTCATATTGCCCAACCTTTTTAAAATGTATAAACCAGGGGTTTTCAACATTTTTTGTACCGCGACCGATTATAGCAACCCACTATCAACAAACGAACCTCATTCAAACTTCAAATAAAGGAAGAGCAATACAGCTGTGTGCGTAAAATAACTCGCGACCCCCCCAAAAATGGTTTACGACTCCTCTGGGGTCGCGACCCCAGGTTGCAGACCACTGGTGTAAACCAATGACTGTACAAACTTTTTGCAAGGAAAAAAACAACTATTAACTTTCCTGTTTGTTCAAGATCGCAAAAAAGCAAAGTGACGCTCCTTTCGATATGAAAAAACAATTTGTTCAACACAGGGTTCTCCAGACCATGATAATTTACCGATCAAATAAAAAGGAGCACAAAATTCGCGCGTGTGACCAAGATGCAATCTCGAACTACTTGGATGATGTCTTTTGATGTACTTTCAAATAATGGCGAAATGAGTTAAAATCGTATTTCTGTAGCCGGCGTTGAAAACTAAACGTCTACAACACTTTCACTGCCGCTGAGTCTACCGACCAGATTAAATTAACTGATACTAATTCATAAATAATTTCAGTTCGCAACCGACCACACAAGTCCAATTCCAATTGCATTATTTGCAGTGACTTTCCATTTCCGCGCAAGTAATATGAAGCAGACCCTTCTGAGATCGCGCATGTTGATGTAAATATCAATTAATTTCTAAGCCAAAGCTAATTACAGCCAAGCAAAATAAACTGCCCGTCACTCGATCAAAGTACGATCTCAGCAGTGAAGCGCGTTATATGACACAACACGCAAGCTCCCGCAAAGTTTTAATTACTTAGTTTTGAAGAAGGTGGAGACTTATGTGTCATGTCGATTAGAAAAATAAGAACTAAGAAAAACGGCATCACTTATAATAGCCTACTGCGTTAACTTCGCCTACTGGCACCTGCTTTTGATTGCTTCCTGTTGTGCATCAGACTTATTTCGAAACCGCCGTAAACAAAATCAGGATTATTAAAAACAGGTTGGCGTGCATCACTGATATGAAATGATAAGGTTCAACTTCGAGTAAATGGGTGATTCGTGAAGGCATCTCTGAATTGGGTGTTTGTGATGCACTTATACTTCTCCAGCTCCTCAGAACAAACGCAGACAAGCCAATTAAAAGTAAGCCAGATGAAAAACGGGAAACCTAGATACTTTACAGTTGTTCGCCACAAAATCGTCAAGAGCATTTAATTAAAAGAGTAACATTTAAAACAAGAACGTTACCTCAAGACTTCGACTGATTGCTAACTGACAGGCTTTCGCTCAAAGATCGACGCCAATACTATATACCCACTTTGAATCTGCACGGATTGTGGCAAAAATGTCCAAAACACATTTGTATCCAACTGCCTTGGGTATGGTTAATACATGCGAAGCCACGATATTGCAACCAGGGCCGTAACGAGGTTAGATGGCGCCCAGGGCAAGAAACAATATTTGGTGCCCCCATGTTCAAACCTGAAGCCTTTCGGAAGCAAATGTGCTGTTTAAGTGCTTGTGACATTGTTAGGACTTTTCGGCGCCCCCCGCAGTCATTCGGCGCCGGGGGAATTGCACCCCCCTTGCTCCCCCTCGTTACGCCTCTGATTGCAACGCCCAGGAGTCACATGTGTTTTGACGGATATAGAATTCTTAAAACTTTAAAGGATACTAACAAAACTTAAAAGATTTTCCCACACGAATTACCATAATTTGCGCATTGGAGTTACCATGCGACGATCGATGCACTCAGTGCTCCGCTTGGGCGCTCGTTCGTAATCGACAACCATCTCAGTCGGCCGTTAAATGAATGCGATGTTAAGGCTAACAGTAGTGAACTTTACGATATATTCACGGAACGTCCCAAGGAGAAAAGCTGCTATAAACTATTGTGGATGATTACAGCACGAACTTCTCAGTGCCTGGGCATGCAAAAAGCTATGGCTTGGCGCAGTTTGGCAGAATTACGATTTGCGATAGACCATCCATTCAGGCGGCACGATAGTTTCATTGCCAAGGCCGTGTGTTCCCAGCAGTAGGTCAGCCGATAGTGCTGGAGAAAATTTACAGTCAGCTTCCACGATAATGAAACCTAATCTCACTGACGCATTTGTTCTTTATTGCTCACTTCGCCAACTGATCTAAGTGTCAGTTCACGCAGACGAAGTCGACAGGTACACATTTCTCGAAGCCGTTGGCTGGAACCCCAAGGTTATGAACAGCCCAAGCACGTCACAATTTTGCAGTGAAAGCCACGTGCGTATAAGCAAGCGTGTCATTTGGGTAGTCCAGACTTCGGCAATTGCAGAGAATGTTAAGCACAAAATGGCTTTTACACAAGAGTGAAAAAACAAATCTGCGCAGCAAGTTGCGCGCAAAAAGTTATTTTTCTCAAATGCAAATTAGGTGTGCGGTTGATAAACGGTGTATCATATTTAGCATTAGCCAAAAAATGGTGTTGAATCGCGCTGACCACCGCACGATAGCTTATATGGCTTTTGTTACACGGCACTCCATTCACTGACTTACGGAAAGTTATGCAAGGCCAACTTGACGACCATCAGAGCAGAGGAAAAAATGTTATTAACGATAACTCCCTAATCAGGCACAATTGCCGCGCGACAGGGCGATCATTATCTGTGCAGACGATCATTATCTGTGCAATCACACAGTCCTGCGCAAGCTGCGAAATTGGCCATGACTTTTTCGTGCTGGAGGACACGTTAAAACAGCGGCTTGAGCTAAGTGCTTCGGTCAACGAAACCACGCCAACATCCTTCAGGAAATAACAACTTCGCGCGTGATGACGTTTCGACGTGCTCCGTTGAAAAGGTCGAAGTTTCATTTTCTTCCAACGTCAGAGCAGTTCGAAACTCGTGGAATGAAAAACAGTGCGCCGTGAAAAAAACTAATAGATGAAAACTGAGTGACTAACCACCCTGATCGCACAGTGTTAATACATTCATTTGTTCAGCACCAAGACGCCACAAGGGTGACGCAGCCGAATCTGATCGCAATCTGCTTTGCTAGGAAATCGATTTCGCGTCAGCGACGCATCTTCAGTCCAGCAAATTTGTAATCAAAAGCTTACAAGTAAAATGAAGATAAAGACCAAAGCAAGATCAGAGAAAGTGCGCAGACTACAGTAACAATTCCACAAAGCTACTAACACTAGAGTTAAAAACCAGCTAACTCCAATCCAAAGCGGCTGACGGCGAGCAGCGCAGTGAATGAGCCACTTGGTTACAAAAGAAACTGCGATTGCAGTGTTTTCCTGATGTGAAGGTGCCCGAACCATCGCAACCCCAGAAGGCGCGATACTTAGTTTTAAAGGGAATTCGAAGTTGGCTGCAAAAATTCATTCACTACTTGTGTGGAAATTGAGTTAACTACGCGTTGAGCACAACAGTCGTAGATGCAACCAGCTGGGTTCTGTGTCTAAATTTCTAGGGCAGGGTTTCCCAACTTTTCTCTGACCATGCACCCCTTCAGCATGCCGGCAGGCGATCATGTACCCCTAAAATTTTTTAGAATAAAAAGGCTTAGCAAATAACAAATATCCAATTAATTTTTAATAGAACTTTTATGATTCAGAATATTTGGAAATAAATAATACATAAATATAGTTTCCCTTCTATTGCTAACCTTAAATGTACCCCTTCAGATGGGTACATATACCCCAGGTTGGGAAGCTCTGTTCTAGGGTGTCGGGAACACAAAACCAATTGGGAATCAGCGTGTTGTGCATGACAAACAAGTATTAACAAAAAGTACTTGCCGGGCAAATTACACAACGAGAACCTGGCAAAAAAAAATAAATGAAAAAGTAAAAATTGACGACTCCATGAGCTGAATTATCGTGAGGACATGTTCAACCCTCAAGCAAAGATTTTATCGTAAGGACATGCGGCGCACACTATACCAGAGCTGATGCCTCTTCCGTACCTTCGCATAAACGCATGCACTTAAAAAATTCCACGCAAATCAAGGTGGATCATATGCTCTAATTGAAAGCCTTGATACCAAATGAAACCACCAATCAATTATAGACAGTGCAGGTGACGCAGTATCGAGGTTCAAAATCATCACATCGCCAGAAGCCACGATAATGGAAAGTAAATAAACAATGCACTGGCCGGCCGGAAGCTGCGCTTTTTCGTATCGTTGAACGGCAGGTGCAACTTATCGACTCATTGAATGGAGCAACTTTGTTAACCCAATGCAGAAAGGATGTCTCGCGGCCTCTCATACGGAGCAAGATCAAGTTACCAGGTAGGGGTAGGTAGGTTGGGAAAATTACCGAGATAATAAGTGGATGTCGTGCAACTTGGTAAAAGATGCCTGTAACAGCAGAGTTCAATTCATGTGTGTACGGAAGCAACACGGTCGTCAATTTAGTACGTTCAACCGCAAAACTTTTATATACCTGAGGTCAAACGAGTACGGCGAGGGTCTGTCGTTTGTTAAACGCCTGCTTGAAGAAGGCGACTGAGTCACAGCTATAACAATCACAGCCCGTAGGCGGCAACAACTTCCGGCGAGCAACGCACAATGCTTCCCGGAAGCGGATTTGTGAGAAAAAGAAAACGAAGAAACCCGAAACGGGGTCGTGAATCATCGTCTGCGCCTGGCCGAACAATACCCTGGCTCGCAGATCGGATGTCTTAATTGCAGCAGGCCGGCTTCGTGCCATCTGTTCACCACTCCGAGCGACCAATTTCGCTTAATCTTTCGGCTCGCAATTTTCAACCGACACGATGAAACTCCGCGATTCCGCGCTAATGAAGCAGTTCGGTCTAATGGAGGGTACAAAGTCTGCTGCGGAAACTGTTTAGATTATATACATCGGCCTTGAGACTTTCTCATTTGATATGGTATGGGAACTTACTGTCCTTAGAGCGATCGACGCGAACCCGCAAAGGACAGCTTATCGTTTAACACAATCGACCTGTGGTTCCACACTGCGCCAAGCCTGTCTCACGCTGTACAACTCGAGGCTTCGCTACGCAGACCTACGCGGGCGTAGGGAAGTTTTTTTCACATCCCGGAATACTGGCATCATAGTAAGCAACTTCTGGTCCCCGTTCCTTTAATTTCGTTTGACAACTCGAGCACATCTTGGCGACTAGTCATATTTGGCACAGGGGTTTCAGCATCAAGTACTCAAGAACCAGAAAACAAGGTAAGGTCGCGCTTGGTGTGCGACCGTCGATGGCACCAGAATAAAAAGCGCCTCGGCAAGCAACTTTATCACTGTCGACATGGCCTAGTGCAGGGGTTCGCAACCTTCTTCACTCCTGCACCCCTAAAAAATTTGGTCTGACCTCACACCCCCTACAATTTATAATCAAGAACTAGCTTTCAAACGTTTAGAAAGGAATTTACAATTTTTATTATGTACAGAAAATCAAACATATTGACATGAAAGGTTGACACAGATTAACATAATTGGATACACTCTACAAAAATAATCACTTGCTAGAAATATGTACATAATAATATAATTCAAATGCTGACTTCCAAAAATTTGCTAATGCATGTCAGTTCAATGACTCCTCTGCTCCAGTTTCTTGCTTATGAAGTTTTCAAAACGTGGAAATATGTTGCTGATAGCAACACGCATGTCTGTCTATGCATCCAAGCGATTTGTAGATTTTGTCTTGTTCGTCTTAATTGACAAAAAAGTGCTAAATCCTGACTTTCATAGGTGTGTTGTCGCAAATTATGGATCGAGCATAGTTGGTGCAGTTTGACAAAGTCTTAGAAATATAACCGTAGTCCCATATCAATACTCTTCAAAAGTTTTACTCTCAAATTGCATTTCAAAAGCACGATTTGAACGCAGTTCTATAATGTTTGAACGAGCCTTCGCGTTTTTGTCTAAGATTCATTACAAAAGAAAACAAAAAAGCCGCAGGAGAGTAACAAATAGATCGATTTCTTGTCATTAAGACGGACGCTTCTCGCACCACCTGGAATGAGGACTCGCTGCCCCAGGGTTCTAGTGTAAGTCACTACTAACCGAAATACAAAAAATGGACGTTTGCAAATGCCACATTTGTTGTTTTGAGACAGTTTGTTTTCTATTAACCCACTACTGCCTCTAGTGGGATTAATGATCCGCTATGGCTGCACAATTAAACTTGTGTGTGAGCGATGGCCTCCACGCCATGCAGTTTGAACATTTAGTTTTATGTTTCACTTTGCAAACCGCCGTTGGGTGGTTTAGTGGTGAAAGTTGAATGCTCTACAATCACATGAAAATTAGATGCAGTTTTTCCAACAAGTGGCGAAAAAAAACGATAAGAGTAGACCAAGAAAATGCGCCTTGCTCGCTGTAAACCAGTGCTCCCCAACCTTTTTGTAACCGCCGACCGGTCTTTACCGCAGCCCGGCAAAAGTCTCCCAGCAGTGCATGGGAAGAATCGACCAATCACATGCCAGAAAGCGGGTGCTGTCACCAGCACCACAGATTTTCTAATTTCGCGGCCCGGTACCAATTGATCCGCGGTCCGGGGTTTGGGGGCAACTGTTGTCAATGACTATGCTTAGCATCGCTGACGCTCAAGACAACTAAAAAAGATTTACTTCCAACGGAACGCGTTTTTTGTCGTTTAACAGTAAAAAAAACAAGATACACCTCTAAATAGCACAAGTTAACTCGCAACACTACCAAGCACCACAAATATTGGAAGCAAATCCGGATTAAATCGCCATTTACACGTTCTGACCACCAAACGCTTACTCGTCAATGGTTTCGGGATTTCCCCAACTTTGTTCCGGGTCAATGCTTCCGTGACCAGTGTGGATGAAGGAGTGCTTCAGAGGACGGCTTATGTCGCAGGCAGAAAACTGATCTGTTGCATTCAAATGGCAATCCATAGAATGATATTCGCTTGACTGACACACAGCGTCGTAGAAACGCATTATTATTAAAACGACATGAAGACAACGCGAGTAGTTGTCTTTCCCTGAAGCAGCGACGTATTGCGCTTATGGATGATTTCCATATTGCATCAGCCACATGGCTCGATCAGGCTGGAACAACGTGCATGAGGCCTTTTGGTAAATATATTTGAGACCTGATTATTAGAAGTGGAAGGGCATCACACACTGAAATAACGACTGCGGTAGACAGCTACCATGAAGGCCAGAGAAAACTTGAAACAAGGGCTACAGAATAACGGCAAACGCTAGTAACTGAAGTTGTTTCGCCTGCTGCAAAGCGATTATATTTTTGATTCCCGATCTCACATCTTGTAATGATTGCCAGGTTTAGAATCCAGTCCAATTTCCATGACTCTTGACTCCTGTTAAATTTCACAAAGCAAACTTTGCCAAGACTACTTTCTAACGCAAATCACATCGCCACGTTCAACGCGAGATTCTGATGGGCTTCGCGTTTGCATAGCAACTGATCCCCTCTCCACGGGCATTTCAAGTACGCGTCGAATTCCCTCGCGTCCTGCGATCTTTTGCACTTACCCGAAGCGCCGGCAATGTTGCGCGGGAACGTGCCGACCTCTAGTGTCCGCTTGTTTTGTCCTCGCCACCAGAAGTTCTCAGCTCTGCAACGAAACATGTTACATATCATATCAGAACGAAAGTACTGCCGAGCAATGTTAATCTGATACACAAACCGAAAAAGTCGCTGTCTTTGACTCAACCACCCCACATGAAATTGCTATTTGCTGGAGGGATTCCAAGAAGAGTAAGAAATCTTGTTATACTTCGCAACAACGCAAGAGAGTGTCTGTTGCTCAGGTTTCGCACACATTTTCAAAAACCATTTTCCACCTTTTTCAATACTAAATTAAACAACTTTGATACCATCACTATCTTCATTTTTCCAATATCTTATTCGTGGGACACAACGCAAAAAACATCTGCGAAACTGTCATCAGCGGCAAAGAACAAATTTTTAATAAAAAACTGGCTGAATGTAGGATTTCCATACTTTTTCATTACTTTACGTGCATTTTGGCCAAATTTAATACTTTTTCAAGGTCTTGAAAACCGATTTCACAATTCAATACTTTTTTAATCCTTTCAATACCACGTGGGAACCCTGGTTGCTAACTACGTCTCTAAACACTCGGTGCAAAAAATCACGGCATAAAAACTTAATGGCATAAAAGTTTTCAAATGCTGAATATCTACGGCAAACCCAGCTTTCTGAAACGACACCAAGATTACAATATTATGACAGCGATAATGGGTATCAGTTGCTGTTCTAAAATTTCAAATATTTTAGTTAATCCTGTTCGCTGGTTCAGGTTTCATCCTAATAATGCAATAAGCGACATAGCTCTCATGTATATGGAGAAACCGATTGAATAATTGCAGTAAGTCCGTTGTTTGCAGCAAGCGCCCCACGACCATCATTTCGCGGGTATGGGCAACCAAGACATGGGAAGGCATCAAGCTGCTGCAGCTCATCGTCTATTCGCCTACCAGCAAATACTCCAAGGAGAAAGAGGACAAAACAAAGAGGAATTGCCTGATTGAAAATGGAAAGTGATGATGGAATTAAAATCAGCAAAGCAGAAGTCTAATCCAGCTGGACTTGGCGGACAATGTACGACGAACGAGGAACAAGATCTCGCCGCTTCACACGAGACCACGGATATAACTTTGAAAGCTTCAAGCAATACGTGGTTTTGCCATGCAGAACAATCGCTTTAAGGTTTTGCTATGTCATATCCTTCCACGCCCACCCACGGTTCAGCCATGGTGGTTGCGATCGTTTGTGTTCCGTCACCACAAATGACCTATTCACTCGGTGACTCAAAGTTACGTCTCCTCGAATTTTGAGGCAGTTGCGAAAACTTTGTTTGAGCGCATTGAAAAAAATTTGCATCTTTACCATTAACCGTAATCATCAGCTTTGTCAGTACTAGGCACCCCAACCTAAATTTCACGATTAACCATTCCGTTGTCACTTGGTAACATTGGCGACAAATGGATGCTGAAAAAAAAATTGTTATTTTTTGAACATCAAGGCAGTAACACGTGGTTCATGAACAGGTATGTACGTTCATACCAAAACATTACTTGTGTGCTTTTGAAGAACAGTTAATTGTAGCTGCTTCTACATGCAAAACAGGTTCAAGGTCTTAACTGACCGCAAACGTCACGTATAACAGAAAGGCGCTGACAAGCACAAAAAGCTAGGGAGAATTGCCCAAGAGAAAAGTGCAGTTGCCAGACATTTCGCTAAACGATCAGGCTATGATAAACATGTCTGAAGCGTTGTCAGACGTGAAATCTGACTGTTTACAAGCACTGAGGTAAAGGGGGCAGATGCTTAGATGCCGAGCTGACAGAGAGCGATCATCCGAAGAAACAAAACGTGCTGAAGGCGAAAGCGCACTTTTAGAGTTTAGCGCAACACGCACTGCCCCAAACCTGCACCACCCAACTTATCACCAAGGTTGAAGCCGGGTCGTCGGTGATGTGCTTCCGGTGCATTGCCGGAAACAGGCGGCGGAAATCAACAGGTGAGCGGCTGCGCAATCGCACACAGTACAAGCAGCTTAGCACGAAAAGTGGTGGAAGCGGAGATTGCAAAATCCAGTGCCGCCACGACGTTCATTGCGGGTTGGCCACGACCACAGCAAAAAGGTTGCGAAAAACACGCTAGTATGAGCGAGTGGAAACCAATCTCCACACACGTTTTCGACTGAACAACAGCGTGATAAAGAACTGGGAAACTTTAACCCTGCATTTGCATTTTTGAAAAATACAGTGGTTACTGACCAAACAACGAACAAGATTCAGTGTACAGCGTTTTATGGAACCGCGCACTTCCAACGTAACAAAAAAATAACAAATTTGCAGGTCAAGCAAGCACGAGCAAAGATCTTAAACTCGAGTTGCGGGATATTTTCCAAGAACTTATCCCGGAAACCGGCCAGCCTACTGCACTTACTGATGCGCAATCGCACTGGATCAAGATCTTGTCGATGGCAGTGTGACAGCGCGTAACGTCAGTTTGTACCAACCGTTAGTTGTTTCTGGAAACAGGCAGGAATGAGTGCACTCACGATTTTTACGATTAAGCAAGTGATCGCATGTGAAGAGCCCCATTACGGGCTCTCAGGATCACAAGAGCGATGCCAGGGTTTTCTGTGGTCAACTCACTTTAAAGTGTGCGGGTCATATTAGATTCCTCACCTATGACACTTTTTCGAACCAGTCGCAGCAAATCAAGTAACATACCAATGCAATGATATTCTTATCATCGAATGTTTGTCACCACCAAATACATAGAAACACTTGCCTGCAGGCCCACATCAAAGCAACGCGGGCACGGCGTTAATATCTCGCTACTTCACAATCACGCAGTCTTCACAGAAATTAAGACCGAACGGATTTAGTGAGCGTAATGGAAGAATGCGAACTTCATGTGCAAAACGGGTGGTCAAGAAACCAAAACTTATATGAATACCAAACGTTTTACTACAAGAGCTCATGAAGTGGACAATCTTCAGTTCCGACCACAGCAGATCAGTTTACGCAAATGCCACTGCGGCAAAAACCACACATGCACTTCGCAAGTCGCCTGAAATCTCACAAACGACTTCACCAGAACTTCTCCCAATACAAGCTCACAGCTCGAAGATTATGCATTAGCCGCAACATTCGGACGAATCCTTTGGCATCAATCGATCTCAACACTGCGCAACTATTTTTTAAGACGTAACACCCTGGCCTCGTTTCATATCACCACCGCATGCTTTGAGAACCTTGAGGACTGGAAGATGTCGCCTTCTTCACACCAAACTCTTATTGCCACCACGTTTTCATCGCAAAATTCTGGACTCCACAAAAGTGAAATTGGTGAAATTCTTGTAACAGCACTTGATAGGAACGCACAGAAATAAAGTTCGGATAAGAGATGCGGTTTTTGAACTCTAGTTTCGGTATTTTTAAATTTTTATTTATTTCCCCTCTACTAATGCGCAATGTACAACAGGGTAGCTGATAACAGCGTTGTAGCCTCACTTGGTGAGCTGGTCATATTTGCAACGCAATTTTGTGGCCTGATGAACAGTGGGTAAGGGACACTTCGTGTTTCACGAATAGCAGGTGTATGTACTCTTTAACTCAGGCTGTTTGTTTGGAATAAAATCGACCAACCCTAATAAAGGACGGTAACAGTGCATTGCTACTATCATAGCGCAGCGACGTTTCCGCCTCTGTAGATGGGCAAGGCTGCTTGGCAGCTGCCGATAAATCAATAGTTTTAACAAGTTGTTACGAAACATTGTGACAAAACAGTATTTGCCGCCTTTTTTGATGAAGGAAGCAGTGAGAAAGGCACAACCGAGACAACCATGACGGAGCTATATCGTTTTGTCATTTCACTGGAGTTCAGACGCGCCAGCGAGATTGACACAATTTATCGAAATTATGGGTTGTACAACCAAGCCCAGAATATACCTTCACCACGCCGTCGTGAACTACAAGCATGGCATGTGTACTTGAGCGTTTGGTCTGTTTTTCTTTTTTTGCCATTTTTTGATTCATGCGCCCGACCACACCGATAAAACCTTTGTATTCCAGCCGCGCCGTGAATGGTCTGGCGTTCGAGTGGCTTGGAGTTGAATAAATGGTCTAGAAAATGGTGATCGCCTGCTGAGCGATCTACACATGTTGAACCATAAAATATGAGATACAGTTCTAGATTTGTTTTGATGGCAGCCACATAACACGTAGAATTCATGGAATAGATAATTACAGCTTTACGTTTGATTTCAATTTGGAAAAAAAAGATGGTCCAATCCTAACAATGTGATTGTAAGTCGTACCTGCCGCGAATAACAGTTATCGAGTCGCCTTTCTCGATACCCAGACGGTCGGGTTCGTGGAATGCAGACTTTGCCTGAAGTTCCCTCGGCAGCACCTGAAAGCGACAAAACAAAGAATACGGAGAATTTGAAAGCTGTAATCAGTAAAAGATATATTCAATAACTTTGCAGCGGAAGCATGCAGAGTTTGTTCGATAAATCTGGGTTTTTTCTTTGTTTAAAGAATTGTGTATTTCAAAATATTAAAAAAGCAACGCGACGTAAAAGCAAATGCTGCAGAAATAATCTTCATCACAAGGTCCTCGCGGCAGGGTGGGTGTAGCAGCTGCAGGCCACTGTTTGCTTTTCACCTTAACGCAGGCGCATTTAAGGCAACCTGGCGATTCAGGACTTTTTTTACCAAGATAAATTCACTCAATTTTGTTCGACATACAGTTTGACTTTTTGGAAATAAGGAAAACTTGTATATAAACACGCATATACTACACAGTATGCGGTACGTATTTGTCTGCACAGAGACATTTTTTCTCGCTGGAGATGGATACGAGGAAACCAACGGCAGCAAGCGAAATTGACCCTTGACTTAGAAAATGTCGGTGGTATTGTATTCGTTACATCCATCAGTACATGCTGTTGAAACATTCCAAGCCACTTAGAACTTGTCGTGGCCATGCGGAAACTTGAAACGAAACGCTGAAAATTTCATAATAACATTCAATTTTTTTAACGTACAATCAAATGGTCTCAGCAACCACAGCTCTGGTTACAAACTCTTTCAGCTACCAGGCCAAAAATTTTGTAACACAGTCATACACAACTGCACCAACAACTCTTCGTAGAATTATGCAATAAACGTTATGAAAGAAGTACTGTAACAACCCAGCCCGTGTACACATGCTCTATGCGAGCAAGTGTTTCCAAACGTGTATATACTCCACACCTACGCATAAAACCAAACGACGCACTGCATATTGCTATTTAACGTGATTCATTCGCTTGCTTGTTGCGACATAGCACATCAAAACGCGGTGTTATGTTTTAAACGGATTAACGTATTTCTCTTTCGACGTCTATCTTTGAGCGATACTTTTTTTGTTATCCTAACAGTGGAAAAGCCAACTTCACACACGTGAAGCAAAACACGCAATTAAAATCCGGAAACTTCTTTAGATGCAAAATGGACGCAAGCTTGCGACGCCCTTGCAATCTCAAAACAGCGCACTAGGGTGTCGCTACACCACTTTTGGGAACTTCTGTTCTATGCAAACTAACGGCTTGCAATGCCCATAAACGCAGCAACACTGCCCATGCTGCGCAAAAACACATAAAACACGTGATCAGGCATTAGCGATGAGCAGATGATAGAGCGGAATTACGTCAAATTCACGCGAGAATAATCGATGGTAGAAACCAACGTGACAAGGCTTAACCAGACATCGTGACACGACAACCAATAGATTTTCATCGAGATCCAATTCAACGAACGCAAACCAAAATGCATCACCACGCCAGCCACAAATCGAAGGTACCATCCAAGTTGTATAAAGAATAACAGCACTGCTTATTGGTAGTCTGCGAGGGAGCTCGGCTTGGAGAGCAGCTGGATTTATTCATTCCTAAGCCGAACGGCGATTGCTACAGAGTTGCGTTCTCTCAGTAATTTACTGCCGTCATGCTTCACCACGCGGCAAACCGCAACCAGCGTTTACCATAAAAACGAGTGTTCGCCATCGTTGTCTTGATCACCGACAACATTGAATTTTCTGAAATTTGGTCAAATAAAATTCAGGATAGCTCCGTCATTTCTCAGAAAAGTATCGTGTTAATTTCGCTTAGTTCATATTTTATGAAGAAAACGCATACGCAGCACATTCTTGAAACAACAACGAAAGTCAGTGTTCAATTCAACTGATCTTACCACGTCATTTCAAACTTGTTCAGCTGAACCCGTTTTTAAGTCGCATTGAAAACTGAAAATTTTGAACACACAGAATGTTTTGATAGGATTTGCCAAGAAATTGGATCAAATCTGCCGACAGCAACGCAGAACCGTCGCCAGAAAGTCTTCAGTTGTGGGCTTTACGTTTGTGCAGGGGGGCTTGACATTGAAAATTTGATAATAACTCCACTGATTTATAGTGTTTCATGATTCAATTAGAGGGGCTTGGTGTTTTGTTTGGGGGGCCTAAGCCCACCAAAGCCCTCCGTGACTATGGGACTGCAGCAACGCATGAATCAAATTCTGTGGCAACCGTAACAAGCGCGATGCCCTTAACACGTCAGGTCGCACGCGTCTAATCGTGCAGCCGATCAGCGCGTGCTGCAAACAACGCTGACCTCATAGCGAACCAAGAGTGTTTCCGATCCAGGCGGACAGGAGGGGGTGATTGAAGTGTGCGTGTGAGTAATCGCTTCCTAACCTGTCGCTTACGTGTCAAGCGTGATTGTTACAAATATGAACACAAGGGACTTACGGTTTCGTTTTTAGTGAGAATAAAATGGCGGCGCGTAAGCGTTGCCTTCCTGCAAAAGCATACCTCCGATTCGTGGGGGCAAGTAGGATTGTCTTTGACAAGAGCATGCGAACTCTTCTGCTTTTTTATGTTTCGCACAGTTTTACATTCGAAGAGCACAATCACCGAAAACTAATAGTTATAATACGTGCCACCGAAGGACTGAACTCGTCCGTGAGAAACTTTTTATATTTGCTTACGGCGTGGCTAACTAAATTATAGGCTGAACATAAATATTGCTTGCAAAAACAATGTTTGTAAATACATAGTTTAAGCCAGCAGGGGTCGTCAATTAGCGGCCCGCGGGTCACATGTGGTCCGCCACAGAGTTTTCACGGACGCGCGGAAACATTGAGGAAAATCTTCAAATTAAAAATTTCCTTCAACTTATCAAAGTGAAAGTTAGTGCTGAGGCTAACTTAACCCGAGACTTGTTTCTTCATTCAGAAAGTAGGGCCCTTCACTAAATACGGCCTTCTCGAAGTGGCCCCCGAGCCAAATTAATTGCCCACCGATGGTTGAAGCAATTTGACGGCACTCCTACGTAACAGTTTTTCGTCATCTTGTAGCCGATCTAGGAAAAAAGGTACGAGGAGTTCCACCAAAAATACCCGGATGTGCGACAGATCAGATCAGTGGTTCTCAACCTTGGCTAGATCTAACCCATGAGTTCGTTTCAGGTGTTGGGCGTATTTCCGATGCATGGTGGTTCATTTTGAGCACTAATAAAATATATCCCTGTTTTGAAAAAATCGTATTTCATTTGTCCAATCGAATAGGGTTTGGTGCATGCACGGACGAAACGAAGTGTTTCCAATTGAGGTTTGCTAATAAACTATGTTTCAAATCCATATGCTCAAAGGCTCTTTTTAGGCAGTTCTACCTGATAAATTATCGATAACCTTGTTTCTTTTACGGTATCTTGCTTTGCATTCTCTAAAACGAAGTGTAATGTGCTTTTCTTTGTTGAAGTTTACTTTAAATTGAGGCTATTGCCTATGGCAAGCGGATATTGCAAAACGCATGCCAGGAATTGAAATATTTTGTAAGATGGCTCAGCATTTCACACCGTACAATTAGATCAGTCTAAGTTCAGTGAACATATGTTACAGGTGCAATGTGTAATACTACAACACCAGTAGTAGGAGAGGTGAGATCATGATGCTTGTTTGCAATAACGCTTATAGCAGACTTGTAGAGTTCGGTACGGTTCTTAAGTTGCATCAAAATGATGGTTGTTCCTAGTATTAGATGGAAGGTAAATGTGTCAGTTGTAGTACTCACTGGTAACTCTGATATTGAGTAAAAGGGTTCCTTCCCATTTCCAGCACTTGATAGGTTAGGTTTCGGTTAGTTGGAGCTCATCATGCCTAAGTTAGTTTTGCCACAGTTTTCGCAAGAAAACCAGGTTAAATGCAGATGGAGCATTTGGGTGCGTGCTCTAAGCTTTAAGCGGGGTTTAGGGCAAACCCCCAGCCGCTTATGCATTCACTGCATTTGAAGAACTTATGAGCTCTGGTGAGAGCCCAAGGAAAGCCTCGGTGAAATAAAAATCTGAAGCACATAAATTATAAATTCAATGCTAACTTGTTTACCCATACTACTGTAGAATGAAACATGCAGTAAAAAACAAACATACAACGGTTGATTTGCCAACTTCAATGGGAAACAGTTCTTTGGCGGAGTTGGGCTGAGTAACGAAAAAATAATTGTAATATGAATTTTTTTAATGAAGAAAAAAGCTATTGAAATGGCTTTTTTTTAAATAATTTCTTCAGTTTAAAAACAATTTGTCGATTGAAGTAATACTTTTCAAAAAAAAACCTTTTTTGAAAAAAATACAGTGATTTTTAAAAATATACCGCGACAAAAATTTTGTATGGTAGAAACAGGCCACCATTTACGTCCAACGTCCAAACTCCTCACAGAGATCGTGGAGACGCTTGATTGTTTGCGCACAGGGGTGAAAAAATCAGATTCCGGTTGGAGGTAATGCAATTGTTCCACAATTGATTCAATCTTGTGCACCTGCTACATGGCGAAGACGCAAATTCTCAGTTGCTGCAATGCGACTCTCTCTCAAAGACCTGTGCCACTGCAGTCCCGGCAACTTTCAACCAAGCAGCATATGGGTATGCGTACAAAGGACTGACTGGGTACAAACTCGATACATGCACCAATACTAGCTTCTTGGCAAAAAATATTTTGATTTGATTATTTATTTTTGTCTAAGCCCTTGCGGGCATGAAATAGTGGATAAAAGTGCTCTAAAAGTTACCATACCACCACGCATCAGTTAAAAATCTTACTTTTTGAGCGGTGACAAGCCTCTACTGTGGAGATGTTGTAAATTTCTAATCCAGTAATCGTGGCTCCCAAAAATTTTTTAAATGGATCTTCATTTCAAGACTAGTGGATATCCCGAGCCAACATTTGACATCATCAATGCATTATGGGAGACGTATCATAAAAGGGTGTACAACCAGCCACACCAGCGGTTGCAGTGACTGTAAGAGAGCAACAAACTTTTTATGCCAGGAATTCTATGTCGAGCTGGTGCTGACTCGGTAAAACTCCTTGATGTCGCAAATAGAAAAGCAGTTTTGCGGTTATGGTTGATTAAAAGCAGTGTCACGTTAACCAGCATTTGTGCAGGTCTTGACAACACTAAGAAGCTGTCAACATTCAGCACCGCACATGTTTTTAAAAAACGCTTTGACTGAGCGCAGTTTGAAGGGTTGTTTGCAAAATTTTAATCTAAAGCTGGTGGCTTTTGTTAATTGTTCATAAGTGAACTATTTCAGCAGCTGGTGGGAATTGCCTGTAGTTAATACACAGCTGGGAACTTTTCCTAACTACTGATATGTGACTTCTTGGGATGCGCTATTGGAAAATGCTCAGGAGCAGGTGGCTTTCATCTGGCTTTCCATTGCAAGAAAACGCTTTGAATTAGCAGTATGGAACCTTAACCTCGCAGCCGCAGTTTTTGTCACCTGTCCTGAATACATGCCAGGATGCATGCACATCCTTAATTAAGAATGGATTTGGCACGGTCAACAATAACTTTAACCTTGGATTGAACCTCCAGTGGAGGTAAAGCAATAAATTGCAAACAAGGCTGAAAGCAAGTGGCCTGGCAAATTTAACTGCAAGTTATGTAGATCTTTCAGAATTCGCAATGTTCAAAAAATGGGGCAGAGATAAATGCTGCTATCAAGCAATTTCATGTCTTTCCAATCTTGCACCCAAGACTAAATCGCAGCATTCCCTGTATTACTCTTCCAAGAATAGTAATGCCTCTATCCAAGAAGAGTAATGCCTCTATGTTGTGCCTCTATTAAAAAAAACAGAGTTTTGGTGAAGTTGAGCTGTCTTGATTTGTATGCATCAGACATCAGCTACGTTTGTGAGGCTGAGCGGACCAGGTTGTAAACTGTTGGGTTTGGATCAAATTAACGCAATTTTTACCGAAAGTGATACCAGCACTTTGCTGGTACTTGATGTGTATTTTAAATATTAGCGAGTGCATTTTGAGCAAAAAATGGCATATGTGTCATTGATTGAAAATTGTGCTAGTTGAGCAGCTGGTGTTATTTATTTGTGACCTATAAAAACAGAACACTTTTCCTAACTAATGATATGCAACTTTCTTGGGTGCGCCTTTGGGAACGGCTCTAGAACAGGGGTCGGCTACTTTTTCCTACTGCGGACCGGTTTCAGCCTGGCATTATTTTGCGGACCGGCCCTCAATAAAATAGTGAGTGTTTGGCACATGCAAATTTAGTACAACTCGTAACTCATCATGCAAATGATTCAGTGAGAGATCTGGGCTTGCTTTGCCGCAATAAGATGCTCCGACCTGTAGGGATTATGGTAGTCAATGGCACCCGCAGTGTGCTCCTTATGTCAGTCGTTCCAGTCGCTTCTGGACCAAATTGGCCGTGGTTTCGCACGATCCGGTAACAATTTCTTCACGGACCTGCACCGGGCCGCGACACGTGTGTTGCCGACCCCTGCTCTCGAACAGATTGCTTTTCTGTCGTTTTCATATTGCTAGAGAGTTCAAGTTGGATCTTTTAAGCAAGCTTTGTCTGGTGAAACACAGGAGGCATGATATCTTTAGCTGGAATTGCGACTACGGAAGCCGAGACCCAATGCCCATTGGAAAAGAAAGACATATCTTTACTTGCCCGAGGCCTGAACTCTCATCTGCAAGCAAGTTGAGGTTTTATATTTACGTTTTGAGTAATGCATCATGACGAAAATAAGGAAGCAAAAAGGAATGCATAGAACGCGTTTTTCAGATGGGGAAAATGGATAATGAGGGTCCTGCCAAGACCCACCATAATGAAACGCTTTAAGCCACTACAAAGGCGATAACTCCAAATCACGTTTCAAGCAAAGTATTCCCTCAGGCCAAGTCAGCAGCTTGATATTTTCTTCAGTTCATCTGATTATTGGTGCTCATGGTGATATGCAAAGCCAAGAAATTTTAAATTAAGAGCAAAGACCCACTATACACTGGACTGAAGTAGTTTTCTTTTAATTGAGCAAACTTCACGAGTGGCTCAAAACGTATCAGGATGTATGACTCCCACTTGCGCTCAAATGGAACCACTACATCTAATTCATAGGTATCTCCGGCGCAGTGCGTGTGAACGGTTCGCACAATGAATTTTACGTTGAAAAATGACTTCCACACCTTCGACAAGTGTTCTTTGATTTGGGCAAAGGTAGGACGGTCGCTAGGCCTCAGTTTCCAACACTTCCTCATCGTCACGTAAAAAGAATCAGGACAATTGTCAGGTTGTGTCAGGCGCTCTCCTTCCTTCTCAATCTTGTGCAAAATCTAGAACAGCAACAAAGTTCACGAAAACGACTCCCAATATAATTGAAAAGAATAAATTAGTACGTGCGAATAAATGGCCTAATGGTCCATCAAGGAACGAACTACATCATAACTCGGATCCAATGCGTAACTATTCAAACTTTTCAATGTCAAGTTCATCGCACAGGAGCCACAGCACTCAGCAGGGAAATACAAGTAGAAATTATAAGTGCCCGAATTCGATACACCTCATCAAAGCTCTATCGGTCAGATATATCAATCATTTCTCAACCCAATAGCAATCAAAACTGCAGTACCACTCAGCATCAAAACAAGTCAGACTGCTATTACGAAAACACTGCTGACACATCACACCACATTGTTGATTTAAATGACTTGCTGTTTTGGAATTTGTTTCAGCTTGATCCTTTATGCATTTCCTTGGCGGGTAAGCATTATGTTAACTGAAACAGATAAATATCTTCGACTACACTTGCTTACACGGGCAATATGGTGTTTCGGAGGGGAAGAACATACAGGCACTTTCTCTTCAACAATCCCAGCACGATTTTCACTCGCACGGCGTATGTGTGCCGGTCGATCAAAGCAGTTTCTACCGCTTTAGAGAGTTTTACTTGATGAACCGTGAACGCCTTTTGCTAGGTTCGATAGATGGAACTGTTGACTTGTAAAGGAACCATCATTAATTGTTCTATTTCACTTTATCAATCTTCAAGGGTGAAAGCGGGGCAAGCAAACTGATGTATGCACATTGCACGTACTTGATGTAGCATCTTGATATGGGTCTCAAATGCTCACTACCCAAAACAGTATATATGGCCAGCATAGAGCACCAACAGAAGATTGTCCAAAAAACAAATGCTTTCAACGCTTAAACGTCAATTAAAATTTTCTGTCAAAACAATAGAAAGTTTTAATTTACATAGGAACAGTCGAGAAATCTGGAAAAATAGTGGTCAAGAATCTGAAATTAAAACGCATGGGAAACGAAAAAAGCAGAATCCCGCTAGAACTTGGCGTTGTAGCTCGTTTTCTACCAATGTGTATATTGCTCTGCGAATCCAACAGTCATCACGAACAATTCGGGGGTCAACCTAACAACACTTTTCGGTCCTCCCTAAGCACCTGGTGACACAATTGACAATAGATATGAACAAAACGTTGCTTTTTTACCGAAGGTAACGTATATACAGTTGCATGTTTCAACTGAATTGTTTAGCCTCGCAAAAACTAAAACCGTCAAATAATGGCACGGAGCTTACCAGAGATGCTGATTAGACGGTACCGGAATTAGCAATTTTGCAAGCATTGTTACTAGCAAAATAGAAAAAAAATAATAAAAACAATTCGGTCCTTAAGTGGTCTGATTTCAGAGAAACGCAGACATCACAAACTGAGCTATGAAAATACAATAGAACATTAGCCGTTACCGAAGTTTCAAAGATTAATTTAATAGTTGAAATATGATCTGATCAGTGATCACAGTTCGAATATGCAAGCAAAAAAAAATTGAGGAACATCAGAATGTCATGAAATATATTTTGACACACAAATCGCGTCACAAAGTATCGTATCATGGGCAGTAGCGGGGTTGTCACGGTTTCGTCAAAACTCTTTTCCGGCGTTATTGACGAAGTACGGGCACACTTTCATTTGAAAATGGCGAAAACATTGGCCCGCCAATCATTTCAAAGAGCGGTAATGTTTTTTCTCCTACTGTGGAATCGGAAAAAAAGCTTAAACAGCACTTTCCAAAAGACAACAGGTCTACAAATTTTTCGTTTAGCTGCCTAAATTGATCGTTGTTATGAAACCAACAATACCAAAACGATTTTGAGCAACCCCTTATATAATGGGCAGATGTCATTTCATCAGCTACTCGGGTTTGTGACCGGTAACGACTCGTTGTGGCGAATAATAGTAAAAAAGTAATCCCTTGTTGGAACCCGGAGGTAAAAGATGCTACTTTAGCAAAGAAATTGGCCATGTGGTAAAAAAGTCAAAAATGCGACCTTGGGAGAATGTTGAACATGAACTGGATTCGAATACTGGCAAGCAAGCAAGTGTTGTGGCAAACCGTCCGGCGTCTCCGTGGCTAACTAACACACCTGAATATATCAAAGACGAAAAGATGTCCTACTCAGCAATGAGGAAGACATACCTTGCATGAGGTAGTCTTTTAAAGATCTTGTGAACACAGTCACTTTCATATCAAAGAGATTCCGCAATATAATAAAACTTAAGCTGAAGATTACGCAACGCTGTTTTCATCTGTACTGGAGCATTAGAAGCCAAAATTTAACTCCCAACAAATCTTCGATAGTTTTAGGTTGTATGCCAAAGTTATCTGCACTTGTTCGGCCGACCTCAAAAACGTATTTAATCGAGCCCTTCGACAGCAGGTTTGGGGTGTTTTGCAGGAGTGCGATGTTGACAGCAACTGTCCGTTAAGGCACTGTATTACTGCTCACAAGTTTGTGTCCGTGCCAACAGCATCATGTCAAAACCGTTCGTAAAGAGCGTTGGACTTCGACAAGGGAGTGTACTGTCTCACTCATCTGCAGTCTACATGAAGGGGTTCCATTCTTTCTCTGACCATGTACCTCTTCAGCATTTCGACATATGAGCATGTACCCCTAAAAGTTCTTATGACAAGTAGGCTGAGTAAAATAACAAAAATCCACTGAATTTTTAATAGAACTTAATCTGAAAGTTCTATTAAAAGTTGATCGACTCTTTCTCCATTATTTTATCATGACTAATTTAGGCCGTAGCTACACTGAGGCAAATGAGGCACTTGCCTCGGTAAACCTTTCTGTAATTCTGCCACAAAATCTTTTTGCAATGTTAAATCATATTTCATTGCGTGGCTATTTCAAAAAGAGCAGCACTGCAGCTACCTTGTGTTGCCATCCCTACCCAGAGATGAACGGATTTATGTGTTTCAACTCCGATCAAACGTTTATTTAATTGCTTACGTGGGGTTTCTGATGCCCGCTGAGGATTGAGGCCCATCTCCCTCAATGTCTTGTTGACAATGTACAAGATAATCCGTGAGACTCTTGTCAAAAATGGAAGAATCAACTGAAGATACTCGCACAAAAGCTGCAGGTTTTGCAAAATGCATGGAAAGTTTTGAGTTGTCATCGTGACAGTGGTCATACAGCACATCGGCTTTGTGAAACCACTATCCTTCGAATTACAAAAATCTAGTTGTGATCTCGTTCAGGCTGACGCTAATCGCAGAAAGATTGTCATCAGCAAACAAAGAACTGAAGCTGTGCATTATGATTTATGCAAGTGCGCTGTGGCCAACTGCTGAAACAGTCAACGTGTCACTCGAGAAGACCGCGCTCAACCTCCTCTAATCACCAGAAGAGTAGGGCAACTGCTGAAGCTGATACGACAGAGGCATACTTCCGAAGGAATGTGTTTTACCCATTTATTAATCACATCACTAGCAACATCGAGCGACACTTCCCAAATGAAGTAATCCCTATCCTTCAAGTTTCCTATTTCATGTCCTAGACTACAATATTCATAAACTGAACGAATCTGTGCTCGGGTCTGTGGTGTGGCACGATATGTTGATCTTCGATGCAAGAAGTTGAAAAATGGAAGCAGAAGATTGAAGATCATGAGATGAATTTCAACATATTGACGCAGTCGATGGCAGCAATAAACTGAGATTTCTTTCCAAACATAAAACACATGTCCAAAACTCTCCTAACAATGCCAGTTAGCTCATGCTCCTATGAATGAGCCTTTTCTGCTTTGAGGCGCCTAACGACTTGGCTGATGATAGCAATCTCGCAAAACCGGCTCAATGGCCTGGCTTCACATACATATACATTGAGGTCTTAATGTGAACCGAGACAACACTATCAAGCGGTTTGATGTATCCGGGCACAGAAGAATTGTGTTGTAATGTTTTTGTAGTGTAAGTGTTTTGCACTATGTTCTGTGCAGTATTTCATAAGTTTTTTTTCAAGTGCAAACTGCAAGCATGACCTAGTTTCAGTTTGTATTTGATTTGCTCAGCCAAGATTAAACTAGGGCAGGACGCTGGGCGCCCATAAACTACATTACACAAAATACTGGGAAAGTACTTAAACATATTCTCCTCCGTAAAAATTGGAACCTGACTACGGCCATGCTAATAATTATACAGTATATTTAACAATAAGCATATAACACTTTTGAAAATAATATTCACTACTACATGTATAAATATTTGGAAATCAATAATACATAAATATATTTTTTCCCTTCTACTGCTAACCTTAAATGTACCCTTCAGATGGGCAAATGTACCCCAGGGGTACATGTACCCAAGTTGGGAACCCCTGGTCTATATGAATTGGATAAACAGATGCAGCCGAGTCGACGAAGGTGTCATTGTTGCAGCTGTGTGCCATCAAACCTGGAATAAAAATTAGCGCTATCAAGACCGAGGTATTATGTCTCTCCATAAACCCACGTCTGTGTAAACTGCAACTTCTCAGCCACTGCAGCAGGTCAAGAAGTTCGAGTATCGGTATTCATTGAGGGGCGCCTGGTGAATGTTAGTAAGCCTCTTGATGACCCGTTCAAAAAGAACAACTCCAGCTGTTTGGGCAACCTCCTGCAAACAACAAATCAAAGTTACAATCTCTTAAGAGCGACGGCTCTCTTCCCGACTTTATATGCGTTGTCTGTCACGAGATGGCGATCTTGATGAATTCTTCAGGCGAGAACCAGAGATGCCCGTCTTCACTGCTTCAGGATGGCAAGTTGCGTCAGAGCAAGAAGTCAGATATTCTTGACTGCCTCACTAGCAGTGGTGTGTCGCAGTGATGCCCCGGATTTTGACGTGATAATCCTGGATGGTGCTCCGTTTGTCTAAATGCTGAAGCCAGTTGCTTACGCAACAAAAGTGTGCTTACCATACACTGAGAAGAAGCTGGAGCGAGCAGACCGGTTGTAGTGTGTGGGACTAGTACCTTAAGAATGAAATCAGAAAACGCCTGGAAAGAGGATCAGATGCAGGTTTGAAGGGAGTAATAATTTACCTGGCAATTTACAGCAGTTTCTCAGACTTGCTGCAAACAAGTAGAAACTGCTTACATTTCTGAATAGATACACGGTGAGAATGCAACATCTACCAGATGGAAAAGAGCTTGTTACCACCTTAGGTGACGATATTCTTTGCAACATACCAAATGACAGCGTCACTTCGGCCTGTTTCCATGTACTCATGAAGACGCTGATACAAAAATGCTGTGGCACACTGGCGATATTGTCAAACAAGGTTGCCAGAAGAATTTCCTACGAACAGTGGACACAGATCCAGTGGTCCTGTCAGTCTCTGCGATGCTCAGGGTACGCTTCCAGCATCTTTGGGTTACTTTCGCGACCGACCAGTACTTTCAAATACATACCTGTGCGCAAAATGGTAGTTTCTATTGGTGTTTAAAAAGCTATAGCTCTGTCTACGTTCCACGCTTACACAGGATGCGATAATCTTTCATCTTTTGCTAAAAGAGGGAAGAAGCTGGCATGACAGACGTAGAATGCATTCGGCGATGTTACAGTTACGCTTCGCATGTCCGGCGATACTCCTGGAGAAACAGATGATGAAGCCATGGCCGTGTAGGAGCGTTATGCGGTCTTCTCGTATTGTCGGACAAATGAGATGGTCACAGTGATGAAGACCGCCAGCATCTCTTCATTAAGCGGGGCAAGTCATCGGAATCTCTACCTCCAAGTTAACAAAGCTGCGCTAGTGCAGCATGCAAAGACGGCGGCCTATCAAGCTGGCTACATCAGGGGGCAAGCCTTTAATGCCACTCCTGCCCTACATTGTAGAATAGAAACCACTGTAGACCACCGTTCCTGAGGCCAGCTCTCAAAAGTTGCAATGCTGTGGATAGAAAAAAGGCCGCAGAGGTCGCTGCAAGTCCGGAGTCAGTCTGCACGTCAGTCTGGAGTACTGCTTTTTGTCAGTATAGGGGTGACTGAGAAACCTAACCAGTGAAACTTGCTTGCGCTAAATGCACTTCTGGACTGGCAATAGTTGGAACGATTTGCGTAATTTTTTGCTTTCAAAAATGCCACATTGAGATGAACAACTCTCAACTACCGTCATAATAAGCACTACATAATTATCTGAAAACGTTTCATCCACTTCAAACGTGTTATGCTGAAGAGATGACCCTGATTTAAATCATACATATGCTCTACTGGAGGGCGGAGGTCGTAAGACCGTTGTAAGGGTAAAGTCTAACTCGCCGCCCAAGATAATTCTCTTCACCCAGCCTGAACAATTCTTTCACATATCTGCCAGACTAGCAGCTGCAGAAAACAGCAACGTTGAATGTCTCCTGCAACGTCCACTAAAAATCGTTTCAATTTTTTTGCTAAGCGATTTTGACGAATTACGGTCGTCAAATTGTGTCCTACTTCCCCTTGCGTGGTCCTCACAGGACACCTACCCTTCATTGCACTCACTCCAATAACACCTCAAACTGGTCGAATTTACGTTGACTGATGTGAAAAAATCATGTAAAAATTCTGAGGAATGCAAATGATTCGAAGATGTAGCGGCCGGACCAGCTATGTCCACCCGCTGCCCAGTCGAATGTTTTGTGCGGCCCTGTTTCGATTTTCGCTGTAATATAAGCAGCCTACCCATTGACAACCTGTCTTTATTCTGATAATCTTAGATTTGACGTTTTTGATGGAGGTGGTCCTCAGTGCCATTTTATCATGTATGTACTAAGTGCTGGGAGATTTTCACATCTCCACTGACACCTCAGTGCAAAACTTTTACTTAGTTTTCTGATTTCTACCCTTTTTGAACTGGCACTAAACTTGTCTATGAAATCACACTCACGGAGTGGTTAAAGGTGCCAAACAGTCGTTACCATTGCGGTTAAGATTTGAACGGTTTCAGTACATTAGCTTAAACTAAATTTAGTTGTCTAAGATTACAGTAAGTAATTGAATGTGCGGCCTTCATTACTATGTCATTCAACCTGCGGCCTTGGTTAAGTTATTGACATAATTTTTGTCTCAGTAAGCAGTCTCAGTTGGACATCGCTGTGTTAGACTATGCGACGGTAACAATGTACCTTGCAAAACGAAAACCAGCGTTTTATAAAAGTACTTCATCACCTCTCTACACACCCACCAATGCGCAAGCAGAGAAAATATTTATCACCTGGGCTCCATTGTAACTAAGCCAGGGTTCTTGGCCGAACGTAAACATCTCCCACATGGTGACCCCAAACATCCACACATCGCTGGCGTGGGAGAACTGTCGCATCTTCAGTGATTCGGGCGCGCACCTGACAAAATATCGCGTGAATATGCAAGTAGTTTACAATCGAAACGAACCAACTTGATCGAGATCGCAAGACCATGACCAGGACCTGGATTGAATGTGTGAGGTGGAGACCAGCAGAAATTTCTGCAGGCCAAAGTAATGATTTACACATTTTTCAGTGCAAAAACATCCAACGCAGCAAGTTTTGCTTTTGTATCGCTTTTGGCGTCAAATTAAACCTGCGGTGCACAGTAGCTTTCGCTGCATTAAGATATTCACTTTACCACTTACCTTCGAAGATCAGGGAAACAAGTGGAAATTGCAAATGTTTCCAGTGCAAAATCGTAATCGCGTTCAAAACTTCAGGCCAAGACAAGGCACGAAATTGGGCCCGAACTGAACCACCACAAGTGTTGAGAACTAAACTGCCGCAAACAAATTTCCCGATCGGAAGGATACTCTACCCTTCTTTGGTACATTTGAAAATATACAAAACAAACAACACCAAACTTTTTCGAGTTTCAAAGTTGAATTCAGGGCGCAAACACACTTCGCAACGAAACAGGCATCTGTAGATAAGTCAAGATCTAACAAGTCAGGTCAGTTAGATGGCAAAAACTGTCATTGCTCAACCTGTCAGCTACTTCAAAACGAAATTGGAAACTAACGATATCAGCACTTGAATTCAGTTTCTCTGTAAGGTCCATAAGCTAATCATTGATTGATTTTAAAATGCACGTTTGTCGCGGTACCAGTATGGCGACAAAAAAAGATGAATAAAAGTTATTGGCAGCTGAGAAAGAAAAATATCCAGCCAACCTATTCAACAGCCACCCTTACGCAAATGTTGCCTCTGCATCGCTTTTCACGACGACAAACGTTGTCAAGCGAAAAGCACCATTTCGCTTCAGCCATGGGATAGTTAAATATAACAACAACCCGTACCAGGCAAACGGCACTTTTCGCTGTTCCCTCATAACATAGTGATCATCTTTCGTATCGAGAGCCCTCATCAGGCCGAAATCGCCGATCTTGACCTACACAGTAAGCATCGTCGACGTGCTATATAGCATGAGACACAAGCCCTTAAGACACAGTCGAATAAATGAGGAGGTGCAACTGGCGCCTAGGTCATACGACAACTTCAACACACGCCCTTTTAATCTGGACATATGGTTCGAGGCACGTTTACAGACGTTTTCTGCAACACATTCGCCAGAACTACACCGTGGGCGACAATCGCTCTTATAAACAAGAACTACGGAACGTTCACCCCGATACTTCAGCATGCTACCAAGCAAGTGCGCCAGATATGGAGCGTTCAGCTGATCATGTTCAAATAGACGTTATCACAAAATGAGTGGAAACAGATCTTCCGTCACACACACGCCCTATGCGCTACATCGCCCGAGGCTCTGCAAATCTACCAAATTGCGAGCCCGGCCAGAGTAGCAACGAACTAAAACATTTCACCGATTCAGAGCCACTCGTCTCCTCGTCCAGCAAAATCGAGAAAGTTTCAGCAGAAGCAACATAACTAAATCTTTTGCTATATACCCGCTCAACAGAAGCAAGCAGGATATTTCGTGCGGCAAGGTCGCGGTGAATGAAGTGCTTGTGCTCAAGATACGCCATGCCGACTGCGACCTGCACCGCCCATTCACACAATGTGAATATGATGTGCGAGTCGAACTTGCGCAAGCGGTCCAAAAGTGATCCCAAAGGAGCAAGTTCGGTAACCTGCAGAAAAACAGACACAAAAACCCACATTAAGACCACTATAAGCTGAATGGAACAAGAGAATTCGAGAAATAGGTGGCTAGAAAAACCGTTGCTATACCGTAAAACACGAACAGCTTAGCAGCTCTAGGCTGTTAGCATTTCGCCACGACCACGTTTTTCGTGAAGATTTGAAAAACATTTTTTTGTTCTTCAATAACCAATTTTCATTCCTTTGATACTGTTCATTCTGGGTGGCCAATTTACAAGATTACATTTCACAACCAAACCGTACCATGCAACATGTGGTCATTCGTTCCATTTAAGCGCGAATTTTTTTCAGCGATTCAGAAGAATGGCGACGAATGACGAAATAAGACACGGTCAATAAGTTGCTTGACCGTTAATTTCAAAATAAAGCTTTTTTGATGATATCACCCCATTTAATTGTTTTATGACAAGCATGCAACGTAACACGAGACACCCGCGCATGCAAATGATTACCATCTTCATGGGGGACGAAATAACAACTCCGTACAAACGAATAAGGTTAGGATGATCGAGCATGTGCATCGTGTTGACCTCTTTGATAAAATCGTCGAAAACCATAGAGTCGTTCAGCATGTCACGTTTCAAACATTTAACAGCGACTTTTATCTGTAAAACAATAGCGAAACTGAAAACTGCAACATGCAGCGACAAGTACACACGCTCATCATGAAAGGCAAGAACTGCCAACGAGGGATCACGAAACCCATCTTGTGCTCGCTTTAAATATGAAAACACGTAACATTCTACCTAAATTATATTTTTCTACAACGCACAATGCTGAATGTCTTATTCAATCCTCACTTTTAGAAAACGAGTGTGTTTAGCAGTTATTCAAGTTGATTTCGAGCTTTCCATGACCTGTTGGAATTACTCACGGTAGCACCGCTTGGGGGAGTCCATTCTCCTTTCCGCACCACTCCAAAGGACCCGTCACCAAGCTTTTCTTGCAACGTTATCTCTTTTTCGCTGATGAAACAGGTCAGACCGAACCCAGGAACAAGCCGTGAGCTACTTTCCGCGGAACTTTCCTCAGCACCCACTTTCTGAAAACACCAGAGGTACTATTCCAAATGGTTCAAACTTTTTTAAAATGCTTTTAAGATTGTGCACCGTTTTTTTTACATCATCAATCAGAAATTTTCTTAAGCCAAAAACGTATAGATCAACCAGCGAAAACTTATAAATGCAGAAAAGTTAACCAAGCGCTGTCACAACATTAGGAATAGCAGAAACACTTGCTTACGGCAGCAAGTAGTAAAATAGCATATCTGTACGTTGCAAAGTAGAATTTGCATGCAGCGCACTTCCTTGTCCTTTATTTGTTGCAAAGAAAAAAATAACGGAGTACCGTAAATAACAAACTAAATAAAATTAAATTAAATTTAAATACCTTTCTGTTGAACCATGATTTTTTCTGAGAAGCTTTAGCTTTTTTCACAGCATCCCACAATCTTCTTTGTGCTGGCTTGCCCAAACCAATTTTGTCAAGATCTTCTCCTTTAACATAATCAAAATGCGACAGGCGAGTGATCTGCAGGTTATAAAAGTTTGTTATTGAGAATATAGCATATTTTAACGATTTGACCATATAGTATAAAACGAGTGAACCATACGTAGCAGTTAATCTTAGTTTATGTAAGCATCATGATAAGCCAAAAAAATTGACGACCAAAAAATGACCACCGAATGCACTTTCAATCTTCAGTTTGCACAATACTCGGAATTGCAGAGATAAAAGAATTTGCGGAACTAAATCTACAAGATGGCAATATGGTCGAAACATGTAAATTGCAAATATTAACATATAAAAATGTACCCTAAACAAGATATGCTACTAGCAAGGAATTGCATGCATAAGGAGTTAACAAAGAAGGTGAAATGCACATGTTCAGATTACTTTTGGACATATGACATTTTTAGCATGTTGCCATTTGCTGACTCATGAATTATCTGGTCAGCATTTAGTATACTTGATATGCTGTACCTTTGTTCCCAACCTGGGGTCATATTAAATCCTTAACTCAAGGTTTTGTAGGAGTTAAACAGTCAATTCTGTTAAATTCACAACCATTTTAAAGGCCAGGAAACATTGCAATGTTCTGACACAAATAAAATTAATTTTACTTTGTATCATGTCAGACCATTATTATTGTCTTTGCTATACACCAAATACTGTAAAATTTCAGGAAACAGAGTTATTGCACCTCTTTTGTCAATACAAAATTTGCAGCAAAAATTGGTCACAACTTTTTACAAGGTAGCTATAACTTATGTCAAATTTCAAATGAACACTGATGTGTGCAAGGCATCAAAAAGCCTTTCATACCATTTTTACACAAAGTTTATCCTACACCAGGGTTTCCCAACCTGGGGTAAATGTACCCCTTGCAACTTTGAGACAAAATCGGAGGTGATCTTTATAGTTCTAAAAATCAAAAATTCCTATGAAAAATTCAGTGATTTTTGTTAGCTACTCAGCCGTCATGCTCATCTGTTGAAATGTTAAAAAGGCACATGGTCATAGAAAGGTTGGGAACCCCTGTCCTACACAAGATTTTGAAAATGAAATAACAGGAATCTTGGTAATACAACCAATGCTACCTTGATTTCCCTTAAGAACTGAAAACGTTAGTCTGTATAAACGTGTATGGTGTGTGTAACATTTTCATAAAATCTGTAGTTTTATGTTTATTGTATTTTGCTCAGAACAACTTTATTGACTTTATTAAAGTTGGAATTAGAAGGCATAAAACAATAATCGTAGAGAATACAAATACTTAGTGCATTCATTATTTAAATTTTTGGAACACAGAACTGGCAAAAAATACATTAATCCTTAATGACATTACTGTATTCTATCATTCCAAACTCAGCCAGTGATTAGTAGCATCTCATTTTTATGTAACATGTGATCTTCATGATGCCTATATACATCCAAGTTCATAAATCAAACCAGTGATTCTTAACCTTTTACAGAGATGACACAAATATTATGCAGAAAAGATACCTCCAGCAATCCACCTTATCAAACCATTTCAAATCTGAGGTCAAAACAATTTTTAATGACCGAAACCAGCCGATCGCAACTGCCAGCCAAGAATATCATGTGCAAGCATTGTGATATCACAGGGTTGCCAGATTGGCTTTTGTGGCGCCAACTAACAAATTTGGCTTTTTTTAAACACTTGGCATCAAAAAAAATTGTTTGGCTTTTTGGCTTATTCTTTTCAATATTTGGCTTTTTTCGAGGCAGTTGGCACATATTATCAGACTGGTGTTTTGGCTTTTCAAATGTCTTGCTGAAAGTGTTATTACGCTTGGTGTATTTTCTCAAAAGTTATTTGGAAATCCATGAAAGAATAAAATTGTAGCACAATTGGCCAACCATAAAACCAAAGGTTTAAATGGAAACACTGTAGAAAATGTGAAAGACGAAGATTTGGAATTCCTGTAGAGTGTAGAGGTAATGCTACAACTTTATTCTTCTAAAATGTCCTACAACTAATAAATAATTTTAAATTTCATGTTTATTTAACAATTTGGCTTTTTCACCCGGTTTGGCTTTTTTTCAGACATGGTTTGGCTTTTTTTCTCAAGAGATGTCTGGCAACCCTGTGATATCACAATGACAATAGTTATAGTAGCAATTAGTTGATCAACAGCACTTCATGACACATCTGTGAAATTGAATAATGATAATTACAATTTATGGCAACCCACCAAAATCAAACAGAGACCCAAGTTTGGGTTGCAACACAGGAGTTTAGAAGCACTGAATTAAGCAAACAGCTTCAAATATTTGCTCAAAATTTTAAAAAAGTGGCTTTATACAAAAAAGTGACTTTTTGGCCATAGCTTTTAACCAGAAACACTAGGTGGCCAATCAAAGGCTCCAAAGATTTGCATTATAGTCTAGTTGCCACTATGAACTTGAGTCAAAAAATTGGTTATTTGCGTTGGCGTTCAGGGCCCAATGAGCTCAACCAATTATGTGTGAACCATCACCCTATTATGATGTCACCCACAAAACACCCAAAATCCGAACTCCCCAAATTTTTCTTGAATCTAAACTAGAAGACTTCCCACATCTTCAGATGGTTTGAACAGCTCTCTAGTTCAACCTGCTGGCGAGTTATGGTGGTTTACAGTGACACAAGAAAAGTGGCTCATACAGGTCTACCGGCTCCAAAGGTGTTAACACTTGACTTACCGAGGTGTCCTTTTCAATATATAACAAATGAGCTATTATTTCAATTTTTGCAATATTCACACATCCAATGAGTTTAAGATTTATTAACTTTTCCTAAAATTCATATTACTTCTCAAAAATATGATTGATGCAATTTTGTTTCACTTTTGTGACAACTAATTGATCTCTTTTATTTTTTACCCCTCTGTTTAACACCAAGCTTGTAAAAGAAAAAATTACCAGATTGTGCCATGCAAAAATAAATCTAGCTTCTTATGATCTGCCAAAACTGCAAGAATCTCTATTGTGGAAAACACACATCCGAAAAAGCAAAAGCTGCGACATGCAAAAACTATACTAAGTTCTATAAAGTATTTTCATTAAGAATTTTCATTTTTGGTGTATTTTTCACCTTACGAAAACATGCAGAGATGATTGACGGGCTTGTTTCAATGCAATACATGAAGTAAATTGAAAGATAACGTTTAAAATGGTTTTATAAATCAAAGTTCAAAATTGACCGCACCCGTCCTTATGGTAGAAAAACTTTTCAGGGCTTCTAGTGTTAACAACAAACTTAGAGTTTAATGGTGGAATTTGGTAGCAAACACATTATTTTTTCTAGACTTCATTGTTGTATGTCACATTTAACTTCAAATATATTGGAGACACCATTGTACAAGTGTTCAGGTAGTGGTCGTTTAGACTCTTTCGGTATTATGGCTGATCCAGCCCTTGATGTGCTATGGCAGATCCAGCCCTCGATGTGCTATGATGGTTTTTCCCATTGTGTTCTATTACTTGCAGTTCCCATTATTGCCCAGGATTTTTCCACATCGTTATAGACTAGGGGTCTGCAAATCGTGAGTCGTGACCCAAATTTTGGTTGTAGGACCTTCCACTCTGGGCCACAAAATAATTTAAATTTACCATACCATAAGCATCGCACCTGTGTAACTATGTACTGCAACTATTATAAACCTCTAATTATTATTGCATTTTATGTAGTGACTACGTTGTATTTTTTTTCATTGCAATTTTGCAATGGTATGTTATCAGCAGCTGTGCAGAATTGCTTGATATGACAGGTTGTGAGATTTGTCCATTCTAAATTAAACAGGTAAGCTACTGTTACCCTTGATTCCAGTCAGTTCTCCTAATTTGACAAAAAGTATGATATTATACTTTCATATTGCATACCAGCACTATGAAAATCTTGAAAAGGTAGGCCAGTTGCTTATAATCTTTGATTAATACGAATTAGCACTCAATTTCAGATTTTTACCAATTTTAGTTAAGGTAGTAAGCAGTTACTGAATACTCAGAAAAACCGGCAATGGAAGATTCAGAAGAAGAATTAGATGTATCTAGTAAGATCTTTGCTTTCTTTAAGCAGTGGGGATAAGCACATGACAAAAGACTCACATTCTCCCCTTAACACCTTCGGAGCCGGGACAATTCACATGAACCCTGTTTCTAGCATCACTTAGCAACTCTCTAACTTGCCAGTCAATTGTGCTAGAGAGCTGTTCAAACTCTCAAAACATGCAGCGAGTCTTCTAGTTTGGATTTTTTTTTTAAATTGGAAATTTTGGACTTCAGGTTTTTGAGGGTGACATTGTAAGTGATGTAGGTTTAGACCTTTTTGGCCAAAGTCATTGGGCCTTGTGCTCCAACTGCAAGAGGGAATTTTTTGACTCACAGTAAGCTATAATCTGAGTCTCTTGAAGTCTTGAGCTTTTGATTGGCTCTAGTTAGGGCAACAACTTATTTAACTAACACCTTTGCTGCCACTAGGTTTCAGCCTAAATCAGCAGTTTTCATGTGTCTTAGCAACTGCACAACTCACTAAGCGGTTGTGCCACAGAGCTTATCAAAACTTCAAACCGTTAAAAGACTTGGCAGGTCTTCGAGTTTGCAATGAAAAAATTTTTTGTTTTTTGTTTTTTTGTGAGCGATGTCATGAGTACTTTCAAACCTTTTTGGTCCACTTTATCTGGCCCTGTGCCCAAACCACTACATGGTAGTATTTCACTCAAGTTTTTATTGGAAACTAGACTACACTCTAAGACATTCACATTCACTTAGAGACATTCACATTCAATATAGACATTTACTTTTCCATCAGCTTAAATTTCCTTTGAAAATGTAGAAAATGTCCTGGAACAGGATACAAAAGTGTGCATCACTTGCAAGAAACCAACTGGTGGCATTATGTTCTGGTAACTTTCCAAAAAAACTTATGTAAAATGCAGTGTCCAAAGCTATTCATGTTTGAAGCACTGAGGTTTGGAAAATAAGGAAAAAAGTTTGCAGTTTTCTTCTCAAAAATTCAGTAAATGTGGTTATGTTGATGGTATCCCTGTGATTTACATTCTTGTGCCAGACGAGTTTCAGTATTGCATTAGAAATATGTGCTTCTGTCTCCCGAAATCTTACTAATTACATTTTCTAGTTGCTTATCTTCCAGAGTTAGTCATACATGTTCTATCATCTAAGTATTATATGGCAAGGCATTTACTTCAACACCAAATTTATTGAAAGCATAGTCAGTGTGGATAGATTTGTGTGGAATGTAGAATATTCAGCATTGTTTTCTTTCTGTGGCTTTTAATGCTTTGGTGTCATTTTCTACACCTTGGTAAATGACAGGATAGAAAAATAGTGGTAAACCTAGTGTTAACACTTTGGCGTCTGGCTGCTTTCGGGGATTTTCGAAAAAAACGCCTAAACGCATGTGGCTTTGCGCAGGAATTTCTCTGGTCCAGTATGCTCTACAGACCCGGTAAAAGTCTCAAAAGACACAGCAATTTTTTGCTTGGGGGATGCGGGTTTTTTGTGAGTGACGTCATAAGTGGAGGACTTTTAGGCCACCTTGGCCTACTTTGCCTGGCCCTGGGCGCAAACTGTTAGGTGGTAGTATTTCGCTTAAGTTTTTATTGGAAACTAGGCTACAATCTGAGTCTTTTGATACTTTGGATGACCTGCTGGGGTTTCGGGTTCAAAAGTTATGATGTAAGTTAGTAAAATCATTTGACTAATTAGCTAATTAGATAATTAATTAATTTGTTTATTTTAGATCATAACTTTTGAACCAAAAATGCTAGAAAGTGCAGCAAAGGCTCAAAAGACTTGGGCTCGAGCCTAGTTTCCAATGAAAACTTCAGTGAAACACTGGCCTAGCGGTTGGGCCCTAGGCCAGGCAACACAAGCCAAAATGACCCCAAAACTACTTCACTTATGACGTCAGTCACAAAAAATCCGCACCCCCCAACCAAAAAAAATTTTTTGAGTGCAATCTACTAGACTGGCCGATCTGTTTGAGCCCTTGAACAGCTATCTTGCGCAATCGGCGGAGGAGCTAGAGCGTTGGTAAGGCAACCGAAAACTGCTGTTTTTTAGACCGAAATCTAGGTACAAATATATCGTACGCCGGCTCTCAAAGTGTTAAGTTGGCAAACTTGCAATTTGTGAGCAGCAAAATAGCTAGAACAAATCTTTCCAATGTTAGAAAAATTCCATAAATGAAGCAAAAGACATTTGACCAAAAAACACATGGTGATGCAACACACAATGCAATATGTTAAAGCAGAAAACTTGTGTATTTTTGTGCATGCCACCAGTATGCTTTGTGGTCCAACATGTTTCTACAATGATTAAATAGTCCCTCAGTCAATGTTCATTAATTTCAAAATCAAAACATGTATTGGATACATTTCGATATGTCCTCTATAAAATCATTCACCATTCTGCTGTGAAATCATGATGGCAATTGGAGTTGACATGGAAATCACAGTGATTAGTCCCCACTCTCTAAAAAGGCAACAACAAATCTATCAGCAAAATTTTGATTTCATCTAACTCCATGCATCCTCAGTCCCAAATTATTTTTCAAATAGAATTCGTAGAAATAGCAATAATTAAATACAGCAATTCCCCATACATCAATCCAATTGCCAAATACCTTTGCAGCCTAAAACTTCAGCAAGGTTTGATCAGTTACTTTGCAAGGATTTAGACCAGTGGTTCCCAACCAGGGTCCATGGACCTTTGTATGTATAAGGTGAAAGTAAAATAGCAAAATACCAAACTATCCATGGTGGTGGTCTAGCTTGCAAACGACGATAATTCTAGCGCAACTCTAGAATCCAGACAAGTTCTGGCTCATAGTAATGAATATGTTTATTCACTGTGCAAGTTGTCATTTAATCAAATTCAATGGGATGTTTGATACTGTTTGTTCTTGAAGAGCTCAACTGTACGAGAAGCTTTATGACAAAGCATATCATCTACATCACCATCCAGTTCAAGGCGATTTCTCTGTGTAGTTTTGATCAGATGTGTAACTAGAGGTTTGAGCCAGAGGGTGAAAACTTAGCTGAAGAAGAACCAGTAGCCAATGCTCAGGAAGAAGTTGATAAATGTTAGCGAATCTGAATGCGGATGTCTATACTACAACACGAAATCATCCGGACTTCAAAAAACTTTAGAAATAAATACAAAATATAACAACCTCTTGAAAACAAAGAATACTAAATACCAAAATATAAGCAAATTGGGGGAGTGGATTTTACATTTAGCTTGACGTGGGTGAGGTTCTCACCCCTGCCCCCATCAGTTACGCCACTGGTTTTGGTATGTATTGTTGGGAAGCCAACATTGCATAAATGTGGAAACAAAAGGCAAAAGTGGGTGGAGTGTAGAGAACAACCGGGGCTCTGGCCCTGGCTGGAGATTGAATATTTTCTCTGACCCTGGTTGGGGCAATCAAGACGATTATCCAGGGCCAGGGTTCACAAACTATTGTTTTCATGTTAAATTTTCAACAGAAAATTAATGGAGTACCAAGTAGCTTAAACAAGTGCAATGGTGACTGTGAGTGTGATAGCTTGATGCATAACAAAAACTGAGTAAAGAATTGTTTTGTCAGTGCTTTTCATGTGCTAATGTAGTCTGAAAAGGCCATATGGGCTGGGTCAAAAATGACATGTGTTTCTTGCTACCATTCTGTCATGCCATGTGAACACTGACAAGTGAAAGAGTGAAGGCTCTTCTTTTGCTGTGTTTTTGTCAAGTAATGTTGAATTTTGCATTTGGAAAACTGACAATAAGAATAAAAGATCAGTGTAAATTAAGTGGTGAGTGGTGACATGTGCTTTGCACCTATATGTTTGTCATCTATTTTATTAACACCTTCAGTGCCAAGTAAGTTCAAGTGGTTCACGCGAAAACAGCCTGTTTGCACATGGCTTTGCACAGGCATAACTCCAGCACCATAAGCACTATAGAGCTTTTCAAACACTCAACAGACTCAGAAAGTCTTGTAGTTTGGAATGAAAAAAAACTTTCTTGGTTTTGGGTTTCAGATTTTTTGTGAGTGATGTCATAATTGTAGTAACGCCCTAGCTCCTCTGCCGATTGCGCTAGAGAGCTGATCAACAGCTCAAACGGATCGGCTAGTCTAGTAGATTGCACTCGAAAAAAAATTTTTTGCCTGGGGTGCAGGTTTTTTGTGAGTGACGTCATAAGTGGAGGACTTTTAGGCCACCTTGGCCTACTTTGCCTAGCCCTGGGCACCAACCGTTAGGTGGTAGTATTTCGCTAAAGTTTTTACTGGAAACTAGGCTACAATCCGAGTCTTTTGATACTTTGGATGACCTGCTGGGGTTTCGGGTTCAAAAGTTGTGATGTAAGTTAGTAAAAATATTTGACTAATTAGCTAATTAGTTAATTAATTAATTTGTTTATTTTAGATCACAACTTTTGAACCAGAAACGCTAGAAAGTCGATCAATGGCTCAAAAGACTCAGACTCGAGTCTAGTTTCCAATGAAAACTTCAGCGAAACACTTTGGCCTAGTGGTTGGGCCCTAGGCCAGGCAACATGAGCAAAAATGACCCTAAAACTACTTCACTTATGACGTCACTCACAAAAAACCCGCACACCTCAGGCAACAAATTTTTTTTCGAGTGCAATCTACTAGACTGGCCGATCCGTTTGAGTCGTTGAACAGCTCTCTAGCGCAATCGGCAGAGGAGCTAGGGCGTTGGTAAGGCAACCAAAAACTGCTGTTTTTTTTGCGAAAATCGCCAAAACACCCAGACGCCAAAGAGTTAAAGATTTTATGCAAGATGGTAAACACAACACACCTCTGGTATTTGAAAAACACACAGAACAAATATTGTATCATAAACCAAAATTACTTTGTTTTTCAAATTTAATTGATGAAACCATTTCATATGTTTTATTACAATGAACACAAAATGCAGGCAACTCTAACAATAATTTAGTGACATTGAAAAGTTTCTGACTTTCATCATCAGCAACAATAATTCCGCAATATTCTAACGTAAAGTAAGATTGTGGAAATAATGGCCCAAACTAGCCAACATAAAGATTGATATGAGACTGCAGATCTCTGATAAACTTAAGTGAAAACAGAAGCAGCAGTTTGTTCTGACAAAAGCATTCTGATCAGGGCAAAACTTATTTTCAAAATTCTGAGGAGTTTTGAACATTTGTGTTTACTTGGATTGCTTATAATTTTTATTATATTTTCTCTAAAAAACTTTCTCTTCATAAAATAGGTTATGAAATCAAGCCGTTTTTTTTTTCACTGAGATATTTTGATCATTTTTTTCATTGCGACATGTTGGTCACTGACACATTTTAGTCATTTGTCCCATAGTAGTACTAAAACTAATCATGACACTAGTCTATATTTTCAGACATTGTGACCAAATGGAATTTTTTTTTTAATTGAGTCTATGACTGAAAAACAAAATAGAATTAGCAAAGTTCTTACGAAAATCAAATGATTTTCACATTATACCAAACTAAACTCCTCTTGGAAAAGAAAAACACAGCATAAGAATGCTTCATTGACAGATATAAAAACATAATGTGTTATAGCACACCACTGTTGTGCAATGGGATATTATCCAATGAGAGATAAAATAAGACTGGTGAACATACTATCATTACTTTTATCATGGAAGTATTCTGCAAAACATTTTTACAATATGAGCAACTACAAAAAAAACAATCCAATTTCCATGAGATATACCATGAACTAACTGATATCCTACTGAAGTGAAGACATTAACACCTTGGCGTCTGGGTGGTTTTGGCGATTTTCGCAAAAAAAAATGGCAGTTTTCGGTTGCCTTACCAACGCCCTAGCTCCTCCGCCGATTGCGCTAGAGAGCTGATCAACAGCTCAAATGGATCGGCCAGTCTAATAGATTGCACTCGAAAAAAAATTTTTTGCCTGGGGGGTGCGGGTTTTCTGTGAGTGACATCATAAGTGGAGGTCTTTTAGGCCACCTTGGCCCACTTTGTCTGGCCCTGGGCGCTAACCGTTAGGTGGTAGTATTTTGCTGAAGTTTTTACTGGAAACTAGGCTACAATGTGAGTCTTTTGATACTTTGGATGACCTGCTGGGGTTTCAAATTCAAAAGTTGTGATGTAAGTTAGCAAAAATATTTGACTAATTAGCTAATTAATTGATTTGTTTATTTTAGATCATAACTTTTGAACCAGAAACATTAGAAAGTCGAACAAAGGCTCAAAAGACTCGGACTCGAGTCTAGTTCCCAATGAAAACTTCAGCAAAACACTTTGGCCTAGTGGTTGGGCCCTAGACCAAGCAACATGAGCCAAATGACCCTAAAACTACTTCACTTATGACGTCACAAACAATCCGCACCACCCAACCAAAAAATTTTTTTTGAGTGCAATCTACTAGACTGGCCGATCCGTTTGAGCCGTTGAACAGCTCTCTAGCGCAATCGGCAGAGGAGCTAGGGCGTTGGTAAGGCAACCGAAAACTGCTGTTTTTTAGGCCGAAATCGAAGTACGAATATACCGTAGGCCGGCAGGCAACAAGTTAACTAAAAAATTTAATTGTGCACAAAAAACAGAAGTGCTAAATAGCCTTATAATGAAAATCACGGCCAATGGAAACGATAGAAACAACATATTGCAAACATCTTGATAACTCTTGTTACCATCATCAGTGCATTCCAAATTGATTTGTTTCGATAACTCTTGTTATCACCATCAGTGCATTGCAAATAGTGATTTGCATGATTTGCAATGCACTGATGATGATAACAGGAGTTATCAAAACGTTTGCAATATGTCATTTGTATCATTTTCATTGGCCATGATTTTCATTATAAAATTGAATTGTATCTTTTGAACTTTCTGAAAAATCAATTACAACACACTCAGCAAATCATACAAATTATTTTGGATTACATGAAATGTGAGAAAATACTTATATTACTATTATTCAATAGTCTGGAAATGTACATAGAATTTACACACATCTGTGCCATTCACTGTAAAACTACCTACTAACATATATCCAAGTTGATCAGTCAAAATCGTGCAAAATAAGTTTAACAAAATAGCACACCATATGAAAAGTTACCTGTAATTCATCACGTAACTTCAAGTAAAATTGTTCAAGCTGAACTTCACACAAAATCTGCCTTAGCCACGAAGTGTTTTCAATGCTTGAAGTCATGACTACTTGGCAAAAAAAATAAAGAAGTTGAAAAGCAGAGCAGCCATCACTATAACAGCAAATTGCACCAAGCAAAGATTTCTTTTACACCTAAGCCTTGAAAGAAAATGATTGATAATAAATTTATGCTGGAAACATCTTGCAGCATTCTTGTTAAAATACAATAACAAGCAGGAAGTTAATGTTATAGTTATCTCTGGTGTTTTCCACATAAGTGACATATCACATGAATGCGACTCAAAGATTACAAATAGGATGTGGCTACGGCCCACCCAGGGATCTTGCTGTTTCAAAACTTATTCGATCATCCCACCTCACATGACACAGTTCGAAAAGCAGTCAGTTTGTCATTGAACCGGCATCGATCTGGCAGCCTACGGGATAGGTTCCAACTCTACTATGTCAATGGTTCAGGGTTTGCCTCTCGATTTGGCACCTTACCTTTTCGTAATAATATGGTGGTGACTGCTTGCACATTTTAATTCGTTGGACCACTTTTTCTTCACTTTTTTCAAAACTTGGCAAACTTTTGCTTTAGGGGTTAGCATTAGGTTAGTGTTAATTTTGTTAGAGTAAGCTTAGGGCTACGGTTAGGGTTAAGTTTACCTTTTGTGTTTACTACGTTTCTACAAAGCCTGCTGCATTCTCCTCATGTGTTACTGTCACGTTACAGGAGATGGTCGAATAAGGTTTCAAATTTAAAGATCCATTGATGAGTCTGTAGCCACTGCTTTACAAATATGTGGCAGATTCGTCAGATTACAAGTAAATTGGTGTTATACTTAAAAGCAGGCAGATGTTTGATGAACATTATATATTCATTTCAAGAACTTATGATATACAATCGATGCAAAAACGACAAATGATATTGACTACAGTAGTAACTAGTTACACCAAGGCCTCCTAAATACACAAGTACTGGTTACATCTGGGTTTTTTATGTTGTCAATGATCTGAGGCCAATCGTATTTATGCATTATGTGGATAAATATTGTAAGTCATGACATTATGAAGGAAATATTATCTTTTCGAGAACTAAATACTCTATCTCTGTTCATTAACTTTTGTCTTTCCTGTACTCAATACTTATTGTACTCAACACATTGACGTACATTGTGCATTTGATTCAACATTTGTTTTTTCAGTAATATTGTATTTACTTCTTGTATATAGTTAAATGGGGTAAAAAAAACAAAAATTTTAAGTTTGCATTATCTCTAAAACAAGCTAAGGATTTTTCTAGTTTTTTTGATAGATGGTAACCCCCATATCAGAGTATATTGTCACATTGAAATTTTTTGGTTATCTTTTCCCAAAGAAAAATCATAATAAAAAAACACTAAACTTTTTTTACCCAAAGGGGCAAAAAACCTACAGCACTTTCATCCATATTTGACTGTGTTCTGTACATTAAAAGTAATCCATATTTTTGCGCAAGTGTTTAACCATAAATGTAGACTTGCAATGGTTTATTTATAGCATGCTTTATACCAAAACAATAGGTCACAATGATCATTTTAGTTCAAGCAGTCTTGATCAGGTCATCAGTAATCCTATCCAAACTTGCAGAGATTGGCAAACTTTTTGGACACCATGCTCTCACTTAAAAATTAAACAAGCCTTTCCTCTGCCTGCATCTGTAAGCATTGACCGATCTGGACCTTAAAAACAATACTTAATGCAGAGAAGAAAATATCCATGTTGCTCACAGTAGGCCTTATATGTATAAACATTGTCTTCTGCCTTTGCTACTTCTTTCTATAATGAAATGTTGTGTTATAATGCATTGCTCTTTGTCTCATAACCCTTATTGTTGCTCGCTTCCTTCACCTATGTATATCTGTATGCTTCACCTGCTCATCTATTCATACCTCAACTCTTCACCACCCATTGCTTGCCCACTATCATCTGTGTTACGCTGATGTCTATTGTGTATGTGCTATTATTATTGTATTTTCTTTTCTCGTTGGGCACATCTCTCACCCTCATGTGTGTTGTTTTTGTTTTGTAGAATTACAGCAGTTTAAACATCTTCAGAAGATGCTGTCAAATGCATTTCACGCAAACCACTTGATTTTGGGTGATTTGGGACCAGATTTTGGGGCCAGTAAATGTAAGTTGCTTCTGGGACTTTTCAAATTAAATCAAGGCAGAAAATAGTTTTTTGTATCACTTAATCTAGTTTCATATTTGTGTTTTTGATGTAGCGTAGAAAAGTACTTTGTGAAAATGGTTGGTAGTTTTCCTTTGTGATACTGAAACATAACTTTACTAATTTCTAGTTCAGGGGTCACCAACGTGGTTCCCCCAGGCACCAGGTCACCTGCGGGCCTGTTCTAAAAATAACATTAGCATGATCAATGTTTTCGCATTAAAGAATATTAGCACTAAAATAATTAAAGATAAATTGAGCAAATTTTTATTTCAGAAGTGTGTATCAAACTAGTAGCCCTATGCATTAATCGGTACACAAAAAGTAGCTCGCTGTTTCTAAAAGGTTGGTGACCCCTGTTCTAGTTTATATATTTTGCTGACAATTTTTTGGAAGGTGGGTTAGAGCTGGAGTTTGATATTGATTGAGATTCAATGATTTTTATTATCTTTTTATGCATTTGCTATAGTGGCCTTGAGGTGGTTTTCCCAGTACTGCCCCAATTAATAATTCCATTGATTTAGGATGTGAGTATAAAAATGAGTAGTAGATAGAATTTCTGGGGTGGCAAAACTTTTATATTTCGAATTATTCCCAGTGATTGTACTAACTTTTTGCAAAGACATTGAATAATATGTGGTACCCAAGTTTGTTAGTTTCTTGTCAAGTATTATGCTAATATTTGTACAAATACTATCTGCTCTAGGTCTTGCACTGAACTTTCTTGATGTTGGGTTATAAGATCATGTACTTGCTATTAGTGTGATTCACACATAGTGTGTTCTTGTATAGCCAGGTTACTATTGCACCAGGTTCATTCACAATATGTAATAGTTTGCAGATTTGGGTCGGATAGTAGCAAAGTAGTGTCATCAACAAAAAACTTTATGACTTACAAATTGTACATATTGTGAAATATTTTTCTTTTGCAAACCTTGCAAGTTTTAAAAATTTTGCCCGTGATATTTGGGTTAACGCAAAAAAAATATGTAAGTCTATTAGAGACTAGAGTAATAGACTTTTTGGTAAGAATTAGGTTTACACTTTAAACCAATGACCTAATATCCCACCACATGCTCTACTGCAATGGCGTAGCGATGCTAAGTGTTGCACCTCTCACATTTGCTAAAAATAATAATATAAAATGAAAAAAAATCATGTATCATGCTTAATGCAGCCAGAATAGGTTGATAGCCAGCGCTCATGAAATATTTGATTAACCCCATAATTAGATATTGATATGGGACAATAGGAATGTACAGCAATAGGATTAAGTAACAACATTTCATTCACAAAAAGTAGCATATAGCAAAAATAAAAAAAAAAAAACGCAATAGACATCAACATAACACAGATGATGGTAGGCAAGCAATGGGTGAAGAGACGAGGCATGTACAGATGAGCAGGTGAGGCAAGCAT
>Ga0210059_1000366_pt1 | contig 55433 bp, 30 predicted proteins | sample Ectturendosymbi2_FD_188042 | JGI IMG/M metagenome (GOLD analysis project Ga0210059, IMG submission 188042) | Ecteinascidia turbinata endosymbiont from Florida, USA - Sample 2 (SPAdes) (version 2) | ecosystem: Host-associated > Tunicates > Ascidians > Unclassified | place: Key West, Florida... | reverse complement strand
TACAGATGTTCATTCATATAACACAAGACAGGTTAAAACTCGACAATTTGCTTTACCAAAAGCACGTTCAAACTCAGGTGCTAAAATGATAAAATATAGTGCAATAGAAATCTGGTCAAAAATTCCACCGGAGATAAAAAATAAAACGTGTTTGGCATTTTTTCTGGCAGAGTATAAGAAATATGTACTACTCAGCTACTAGAACCATATTTTATGTTTTTATTTAATGTTGTACGTAAAGGAAATGGATTGATTTAATTACGTATGACTACTACAGTGGAAAGTGTCAAATCATGAAGTATCTCTGCTATGTATTACATCGATAGGCTTTTGATGCGTTCACAGAAACTGGTCTCATCAAACCAGTGTGTGAAGTTGTGGGATGCCTACAAAAGAAATGCATTTCCGCTCTCACGCATGTATTAACGAGTTCTTTTCCGCAAAGCATGATTGCGCGACTGGTTCTCAACCTGCTTAAATCTCGTGACACTATTGCGATATTGCAGTGGTCTGTAGCTTTTGACGCATTTCCTGTTTGGCATTCACGAATATTTTTGAATGTATAAAAACAGTAAATGCTTAACGTGACAAATTTAAACCGTTTTCTTCTGGTGGCGTTTCCTTGCTTGGAACGCATTTTACTTCAATTTACCATATAACCGCTTTGCACATATTACATTTTATACCCAGAGTAAAAGACATTTACTAACTATTATACACTGTTCCCTTCACACTGAAAGCAGCTTCGTCTGTGGGAGGTCTGCAGCCTAGATGACCCTTGGTCCTACGCACCCTCCAACTCCCTCGTGCATTCTATACATCGATTTACTTGGAAGTCATGACAGTTCTTCATTATAATAATCATGATAGCGTCATTCATCCGTGTGTCTTAAAAAGTTTGTATTTCATCAAAGTACAGTGAATGCATTAGCGCCATCAAGCGTATACTCTATACTACCGCAAAGTATACATCCTCGTCTTCTTTCGTGTATTTGTGTCTTTTTTTCTCTTTACTGCGATGCATGTTAAAAGTCTAGCGTTTTGCGTGTGGGAGTGAAGACGTTACATACAATACGATACAATTGGTGCTGGCATAGAAATATGAGACTTGGTTCCGTCAGATAAACTTGATGACTGAGCAAGAAGGTGAGAAAATTGTTTTACGAAAGGCTTTGCCACATAATTTTTTATCAAAAAGTGATCTTACTTTTACCATTTTTATCACCAACCGAATTATACTGTATGTTGAATAGATTCTTGGAATTTGGCTAAAACGTATGTCTCTGAGAAAAACTTCAACACTCCGTGAAATGATAACTGCTTTTATTCTATGTTTGCTGTAAGCAATATACATTACGGCTTACGCCATAATGAGATAGCCAGTACTCTAGAAAATTTTATTACTGTTTAGTTCTGTGCTGTTCAATTTAAGTTTGAAATTTACTTCAGAAACACAAACATTCAAACAAACATATTTTGTCACCACCAGGTGGCGCTCACGAACAATGCAATGAAAGGTACTCGTGTTATGGAAAGTTAGCGCTAAATTCCAATGAGCAGAAACAGAGTCTCAAATCATATTGGCAATTTATAAAACAAATAAATGGCTCGCATGTTTCTATTGTACCTATTTGGTAGGCTTTTCCTCGTGGCATGAAAACTAACACTGTTTGAGATGAACAAGTGACCCTTAACTAGTCTATCAGTGGAAAATGACTGAAAATGTTGTCCTTTTTGTTTTGGCAAAGTCGACAACGCCAACACCTGTTCGCTCTCTAAATGACATTGTTTTACAATAATCTTGTTTTTGAAAAGTCGGTAGGAAACTTTTCTAGACAAAATTCGTTTTGAATAACGAAATACTGTTTTACAAATCTCTGATCAACTCTTTCTATGTTTATACTTTCAGTTTATTGTTTTCCACTAACAAGCTCCTCAAAATTATTTTGCTCTTGGAGACTGAACAGATAGACACAGACGTATCCTGAGAAAATTGCCAAGCAGCACCTGATAAGTAACGTTTAACCGTGATGCAAAATTTTTTTTTAAACAACGGGGTAACAAATGCTTGGTGGGAAGCCAAAACTATTTGTCATTAATGCTTGAAGCAGCACTTCGTACAACCGTCTACCTCGAAAACAAACACTATCAACGTAAAGCATTTTTCCGAACTTCATTGGTTCAATTCATTATCCAAACACTTTCTGCGTGTCTCAGTTGTACAACTGACAAATGTTTTAATGGTTCATTCGATCGATATTTCCAGTGCCTATCGAAAGGATTCTTTTCACGATAAAAAACAACCACTCTGTGATGTAGCATAAAGCATGTTACTCGCCTGCAATCTAAGTATCGTCAGGTCTTCGAAAAAAATGAATTTTTACATGGTTTAAATTTGTATTCTCTTATAAGATAAACTGGGTATATTTGGAAGATTTTTATTTAATAAAGCCAAGGCCTGGAAGGCCTACCACTGTTGCCTAAAAGTTATTTTGATGTCCGATATCAGATGAACATCTGAACGAAAGATTTCACAACGTTTACGATTAATAATTTGTACTTCTAATACTGTTTCATTTCGTTTTCAGTCATTTCGTATAAAATGTAGATCAGTAGTCGATTATTAGGAATGAAAAACTGCTACAATCAGAGTTTTATCTGTTTTCTGTGATTAGAGCAAATCTGCATACAAATTCTTAGAAAACAGAGATGAAATGAGTATGCACTGTATACGCTCTACATATCACAGTCTTCATATTAAGGCATAACATTTTGCCTCCGTCGCGCAGTAGACTGAAGGTGCCGTATGCCGGTGCCATCCATGTTACTGCGGATGTTACACTGCATTGAATGTTACTTTAAAACAGAATCGGTTAATTGAAGGCTTCAGGTGAAGCGGAACACCCTGTCTGCCCCGCTTGCCGCTCGAACTTCCGAGCAAGCAAGTGATTAATGCCAATTGCTCGTTATCTGCGCCTTAACCGATTTGACCAAAGATGCGATTCACTCGTCATTTCTGATCGAGGCATTTTGACTTTCGACTTTCACATCAGGCACATTCATCTGATGCAGTTCCCTCTGACTTACCCGAATTCCATGTAGTGGCACTTGTGTGACCACTATACAGGTTTGCTGTTTGCGTTCGGTGAATAAGCCTGGCATGCTCTGCTTTCATAAATTCGCGATGATTCAGACTTGCATATATCGACATTCCAGCAATAAGTCACCATAAGGTCGACGTAAGCAAATCAAATTGCAAATTGTTTTACCAGGAAATCAATTTCACGTAGCACTAGGTATCCTCTGTTCTGTAAATTGCAAGCAAGGCTTACAAGTGAAATGGTGAATAACTTTTGCTACTTTTGTGGAGACTTATCGTCAAAATAGAGTCACAAAGGAATTCCAAGAAAATGAAGAGAAAAAAGCGTGCTTGCAAAATTGTTGAGTTTACAACCGCGCCTATTTCAAGAAAGCACAAACAACAAGAAAATATTTTCGTGCTATAGCTATCCCGAAACTATGACGCTATTTTTTGTTTCTTAGGCAATTTACATTTTTTTATAAATTAAAAAACGATAAGCAGAAGTGGCCTGTTCCATACGTAGATAGAAACCGATTCACACCACTCTCTTCATGACGAAGCTGTCATCGACCTCTGGAGAAGATGAAGCCGAGTAACTTACACTAGGCATGGATTTGTGTTGACAGAAGAGATGTTTTGACAAGCATTTAATAGCGCCTATAAATTCTGTAATTTCGAAATTCTCGAATACTTTGCGCAATGCAAGCGATCCAGCGACAGTAAAAGCAGTGGATCGACAAAACTGGAAACAGTCGGTCTTGTTCTTGACGACGACACGCCCTGCCAGCCAGATGCTGTTCCATAATTCACTGCCATTCATTCAGAAGCGAAATATCTGTGTGTTAGCGAAATTAATTTTAAACTTTTATTACTCTTCAAAAAATTATATTCAAAATAGCATGAATATATTTGGAATAATATTGTTTAAGAAAGCCAAAGCCTTGAAGACCTAACCCTGTTCCCTAAAAGTTATTTTGATGTCTGATATTAGACGGATATCTGAACGACAGATTTTCACAAACGACCTGGCATCATCGTAAGTGGCGTCACCTCAATGTTTACGATTTAAATTGGGTCTCGTCTTTTGTATCAGTTTATGTTTCAATTACCTCATCATCAGCTGTTGCTTGCAGAACAGATTTTATCTTTTTTATCTTAAGTTTTAGCGAGGCTTATTTATGTAATAAGCTAACGGGTCTCTAAGAAGCTCGGCAAATTAATGTTTAATCTCCTTAAACCTTGTTGAATCGACAGGAAATAAGTTCATTTAGCTGACCAAACATGACAAACACGCCGTGAGTTCGAAAACTTGAAAATAATCAACAGTTTGTCTTAAACATCTGTCAGAATTACCAATTTGAAGTATCTGTTTATTTGTGACTGGTGCGTTTACCCGAACCAATTCAGCTGCAATTTTTTTGGATGGCAAAACGAAATAATGGTTTCCATAAGTCCATAGATTATACAACATTGCGCAGCTGTAGAAGAAAACAGATCTATTTAACGAATAATTTTACAAGTAGAAACCGGTTTTATAATTCACTGCAGATTCAAATTTGTTTGGTATGAACCGACATGAGCCAGTGAAATTTATGTGTAGCAGTATGCCGCAAACTGGACAGTTTCGTTCATTGCAAATACAGCGATATCAATAGTCTCATGAGCACACGTGGTTTGTTGCAAATATAATGCAGAACCTACAGCACATTTAAGAGCAAAGTTCTACACAAGTATCAACATTTTCTAGTTCCTTTGTCAAAAAGGATTGGCGAAAGACCGTGAGGTCATCAAGTCCAGGCCTTCACAAACTATGGGTCGCGACCCCAAATGGGGTTGCGAAGTGTAATCTTGGGGTCGCGAAGAAATTGGCTTGACGTATCAGATACAAAATATTTTGTAATTTTTACAGGAAAATTAAAAATGGGCCTGCAGGAAATCTGCTTCTCCTGCATTTTTAGGGGCAATATCGTGTTCCAATCTGTCAGTTGTTTGCACTAGGATGTCTGCCTGAGCAATCTAATGATAATAATTAATCAACCAAGCACAACAAGTTATGCGTTGTTACGCCATGATTTATTTAAAGCACTGACCAATACTGACCTTAGGCATGTTTGTGTTGAGGACTCTAGGTCTGCTCTAGAGACTAGGCTACTGCTTTGAGAGCACACCGAGTAGTTTTAGACTAAAGTTGGAAGCTTCATACACAGTTTCAAAATTACTTTATACTTTGATTCAGGAAACGTTGGAACCACAAATCACACATAATCGAAATTTTAGGTGACACACCTACTGTCAGGATTAGTTTGCGGAGTTATTAAACAACAAAAGTTTTCAGCTGGAATTTTCAAAACAGAGTTTGTCATTTTTGGATAAGAACAAGATATGAATACCCGGTCATTTCTGATCTAGTCATTCATAAGCCCTTAGCCTTTTGCACAACGTATTAGTGGGAAGTGGCATTCTTAAAATTGACCGACATCAAGTCCGAAAAACGATCCTTTTTCAAAAATATTGAGAATGTCCTTCGTCCTGCATTGTCTTGTATCAATCTACGAATGGGTGATCTGTGTAAAAATCATCAAGTTCATCCATCCCGTTAGTTGTGCTTGATAACGTCTAAAAACTGATTTTTTTGTAATTTTTTTTCGCCTTATTGTTTCCATTACGTGGTAGTTATACTGCTGTATAGTTACTTTCGTGGATTGTGTGCATTTGTATGATTTAACCATAGACAAAATTGCCTCTTGAGATTTGCAATAGGACGTTTACACGCATCATTAACGTCGAGGCTAGTATATCTTAAAGCTCAACTGTTGAATCAGATAAAACGTAAAACAGATTCGAAGTATATCTAAAAGTTGAGCTCTTAATTTATATATATTTTGAATTAACTTGGTGTTCTCGGAATAACAAAATGTCTAGGCTAAACTATTTATCAATTAATAAGGGGTCGAATTGAAAAAACTTTTTAAAATGAGGTCGCAGAAAAAAAAAGTTTGAGAAGCCCTGATCTAGTTTACCAACCCCATCATCCGTAAGAAACGTTCAGTGCGGTTACAGTTTTGCTATTTCGCACTAAGATTGTGCAAACCAGTATTATGTAGAGAAGACATTCATTGAGTGACAATTTTAACGTGGAAAACTGGAAATGTAAGTAATAAGAATATTTATATTTCAAGGTAAAAGAGTCAAAGCAGGCGAACAATCACATTTAGAAATTTGGAAATTGCAAGAAAAACAATTTATCGAACTGACTTTGCTGTTTGATAACCCGTTGCAAGGTCCACTGCTGTTAATAGCCCCACTGGCAATTTGCAATTTACAGTCAGAGGCAAACTTTTACGCGGCTGATCATCGCCCCTGAAAACTGCTGTGGACTCTTATTAAGTTTCCGATCACGAGCAAAACATCTTCGTCAACTAACTAGCACCAGGCTACACTGCACTGGCCGGTCCGTATCTACTCGAAGATAAGAAACAACTGATCGAAGCACTGCCAATCACACGGCCACCAGTACAATCACACGAAATCCCAATTGTGCTGTCAGCAAAGACACAAGGTCTACTAGTCGCTTGCAGGGACGGATTTAGGGAGCGCGGGGCCCTAGGCCATCTTAGCTTTGGGGACCCCATGCTGTTGTGACCTAGTTGGTCGCTTATCTTAAAAACATTAAAGTATGCCCCTCTTACTTGTATTACCCCTCAAAATTTTATTTTTTGTGGTGCCGACTTTGGTTCTGCGATTGCCTTAAATCTTCAATATAAATCAAAGCCTTTGCTACATTCCTCTCAACAACAAATGACAATGCGATCTTTTCTTGGAATTTATAGCTTTTCTTGTAGTACAGAAGTTCTCTTCATTTAACTTCCGTGATTTCTAGCATTTTTGCAGGTTTATTTTTCGGATATATACATTTTCCTGCGGGACCATGTTGCCGCCCTCGAAAATATCGTCTAGTTGTTGATCTGATCAGCTGCACGTAAACTGCTTTGTTATAGTAACCACATAGCCTATTTTATCGAACAAATAAGCACAATCCATTCAGTGGACACAGGCTTTCCAAGCAATAAAAGATATAGTTTTTTAATCCTATGTGCTACAGGCTGATGTGAACAGCATGAAGACAAGTTGTGCACAACCAAGTATTTTCGCAAGACCCTCAGCTAACCATATGAAGTAAGCCCCATGTAGACACGTTTTTCCAAGTGAAACTCACGAGAAACTGTTTTAGGTGATTTAACTAAGATCTGGAGCAGTGGTTCTCAAAGTTTGTTTCACATTCCTCCCTTACAAACCCAAACACTGTCAATTCCTCCCCAACAAAGATCACAAATTATAATTGCAAAAATTTCACACTGCCTACTGTGAAGAAACAATAGACAAAAATGAACCAAATAGACTCTTTTATAACATCAGTCACTGCAGTTAAAGCAGCTTGTACCTGCAAGTACTGTGATTTCTACCTGACAGGCGCTTGATTTAGTTGATCATGGAGCTGGCTGGAGCCTCACTGTTTTTAGCATGCCTTGCCATGGATCTTGGACATCTGCTCCACTCAGCGCCAGGCCCGTAACTAGCTTGTGACACTGGGGGAGGAAGAGGTTTCTAAAAGGGGTCAACATTTTTAAACTATGTCCAACACATTTTTCCAGGGGGGAAAACTTTTGCAGAGGGCTTCGCCTCCCTTGCGCTCCTCTTAGTTATGCACCTGCTCACCACTGACCTGCCCATCGAGTGGGAATGCACAGCATCTCCAATCGAGACACCCATTTGCACCCGCAGCAGCACAACTCAATCAATTCATCTGACAACAACAACATATGTGGGGCGCTTTGGGCGGATCGCCGATAGACATTTCCGCTCCTGATGACGCAAATGGAGTGTGGCTGCTTCAGCGGCATGTGAGTGTGACGCAGAAGATCAAACCGTTAACTATGTTGTCCTTCATTGTCCAATCCATCGACCTCCCCATGGACTGCACGGCCTGACGGTTCTGGATTATGAGACAATACGATTGGCTGTTGATCACCTGCCCCGAGATCTTGTGCGGCCAAGCAGTGGACTGCAAGAACTGGCTCAAACGATGATGATGAAGCAGCTTGTGCTTGCGTGCTGTAGACATTCCCATCTAAACAAACCTTGCTGTGCAGTTTTTTGTGTGATGAATGGACTGATGATGAAAACTTGGTTTTTCATCCACAGCTTTTCCTCCCCAATTCCTCCTTGGAACAAATTTCCTCCCCGGAATCAAAGATTCCTACCTTGGTGAGTAAGGTGGCTCCTATTTGAGAAACACTGATCTAGAGCTTCAACAAGCAAGCTCTCTATGCTGGCTATCTAGTTGGAAACAAGGAAAAGTAGGATCCGCATCAAACACGCTACACATTTGCTTACTAAGGCTCATATATTTCAGAAACAGCGTAATTGACAATTGGCCTACTACTAGAGACCACTCTGCTGCAATGACTAGGGATCTAGTATTTCAGAAGAGACTGAATGATTTACTGCTACAACAACTTTGACAAATGAAACCCACCACTAATAAATTAATTAACAAAATTTTATATAAAGCTCTGCCTTTGCTATAAAACACTAGCCTGTACAGAACAACAAGGTATACTGTAAGTCATGGGTAACCAAGGGGGGCACGAGGGCTACTGCAGCAAAATGACGTCAATTTATGAATATTTCTTTAAATTCATGACCAAAGCGAAGTATCCGTGTTTTTTATCACTCCAGTCAAAATGTCTGGCTACACCATTGCTCTAAGCCAGTGGTGCTCAAACTTTTGGCCCGTGGGCCACATTTGTCTTTCAGAAACCCTTCGCGGGTCACAAGAATCAATAATTTCAATAAAAATTCTCTAAAAAATTCTCTTAAACGATTAAAGTGTTAAGTTTTCTTTCCAATAAAAATTGTTTCGCGGGCCACTCCAGAGGGCCTCGCGGGCCACGGTTTCAGCACCACTGCTCTAAGCCTTTCTGTGAAGCACATTTGAAACCGTTAACATAGGTAGCACTCACTAGCACAAGCAGTTGCATCCACGAAGAAAAAGGGCAAATATATAATTATCAACATCAGCCGATACCACAGATTTGCCACCAACATATCCAACAGTGACAGCCTATCACAAAATTTTTTTTCGTGCCTTCAAGCAAGCGAAGTTATCAATAAATTTTTCGCAATTTGGGACGGCCGTAACATCAAATTTTAACGCAAGTGCGTGAGACACTGCAGAGCTCCGATGAAAAGCAGTATTGTCATTCTTGTATTGCATAACAAAAATATTATCGTGTTGTTAGTGCACTGACAAGAGTCTTGACGTTTGCATTTACCCTCGTTTCAAAGCAAATTGTGAAGTTATGCCTCTGCGCACTTTCCCAAATTTTAAGTTAGTAATGAGTCATTACAGGAAGGAGTTGCGCGGAGCCCCGAAAAGCGCGGGCCCTAGGCTGTGGCCTATTTGGCCTGTGCGTAAATCCGTCACTGGTCGCTTGAACTCATCTTATCATTTTCTCTTCTTCAGAAACTCAGTCGTGGCGCTACAAGACCACTGTAGTTATAAAGCGCCATCGAAACCACTATATAAAATTTAAACAAATCTCTTGAACATGTGCTTTGAGGTAAACTTTGTCAACTTTCTTGAAAACATCAACGCTACAAACATCAGGCCTACTTTTTTCAGCCAGTTATTTTATACAAGTTTATCCATCAACTTAACACGAATCAGCCATCACATGTTACATCATTAATATTTTTTTCATATCGCACTACCTTTTGTGGCAAGGGATTCTAATCGTGTTGCAAAACATTAATCAGAAATTGCAACACACTCGCTTCGTTCGGTTTCCCAGTAATTGGCTGAGAAAATTTCTGAAACGCTAAACATGGCATTTCCAGACCAAAATCATCAAACATGTGCTGCCTAAACGGATGCGGGGTGTACGTGTGGCCTATCTCCCGTTTAGGTCAGGCAGATGTGGCCACAGTTCTTGGTGCTGATATGCAACACCCACACGTGTGAACAAACACAACACAAACATGAAAATAAATGAAGGTCTATCAAACAACTCCTGCTCGGGAGTTGGTGACGAGTGACCTTTGCGATCCGATCCCCCGTCAAAAAATATCAGCCACGTTTACATGTACTTGTCAAATTAAACGGGTAAACCTTTCATCGCAGCAACTCAGTCTACTGCTATGTACTGTGCATGTGCAACGCAGCGGGTGAGGACTGCAAGTCTCAGATGCTCAGAGCACTCCAGGCATATCTTCTTTCTGAGCACCCACGGATTGGTTGATAAAACCGTCGCTTATTGGTTCATCACCACTTTTGTTGAAGATGGCAAAAAGGAACTTTTGGGCATTTCTTGGCGTTTGAAAAAAGTATTGAAGAGAGCTGTATTAAAAGGAACTGCAATTTGATTTTTTTATCCCGAGCTAACTTTCAAAGAGCACACAAAATTACAAGTTTGAATGGAAACAGCGAGGAAATATTAAGTTTCTTCTCTCGCAATACACCGTTCCTACTTCTTCGTGTGCGAACTGCAATTGTACTAAAATGTGTTTAATTTGGACGATTGGTGAAACATTGGATCTTTCGAATGAAACTTTCAGCATGCAATGTAGCTTGTGATTGTTTCTATTTGAAAACAAAATTATATTAATGCCCATGTATAATAACGTTGCTGCCTCACGCTTGGCTATACGCTTGTAAAGAGAGCACATTCCTCAAGTGTCGACTGTCTAATAAAGCATAATAATATTACGTCAGCCTTGGGCAGCAGTGCCGTAACGTAAACAGATGTGGCTGGTAGGAGGCAAGTGGCGTTCCCTGTGAAAGCAGTCACTCGTTCTTGTGGTGCTTTGTATCCACAGTCACTTCACAGATCTGTCAGTCTTTGCTTGTTCACTGAAAAGGCAGGAAAACGAATGTTGGAACCAACAAAAATTATACAAGAGGATCGCCAAAACAACCGGTTGGGTCAGCGTTTCTCAACTGGGAGCCAACTGGCTCACTAAAGGAGGAAGTTTTCATTTCTGGGAAGAAATTTGCCCAAGGAAGGTATTGAGGAGGAAAAAAAGATCTATGTCAGTGGTTCTTAACATGGGGTAAATTTCATCTTCCAAGGGTACATTTACTGAACCATAAATGGCAGCCAAGGCAAATTTTTGTAAATCACTCTAAACTGTAAGAGTTTGTTAATATCGTATTTTCAGTAAATGGGTGCCATTGAGTGCATTAGGGTAAATCTGGTGATCTTGTCTGATGAAAGGGTAAGATATGTAAAAAAAGGTTAAGAACCACTGATCTAGATTTTTATTTTTCTGCGCCTGCATAACCTGATATTTCTAGGAAAAATTATTTTCTAGCATACGGCTAGCTAGTAGGTAACAGCAAGCAGTGCAATAACTATACTCTACACTTGGCTGCATTTCTAGATTTTAATAACCTACTAGACTTACTAGACTTGACTTGCAATGATAGGCATTTAACTGCTGTGACGTAACAGTCTTGAGATTGTAGAGAGAACGTTTAGTTATTGGTGCAACTGTGATATGTTCGCTGTAGACACAGTCTACAGTGTTTCAGTAAAAGCATCGTTGATAAATCGAAAAGCGTAAGATAAATTTTAAAAAGCTTATGATGAGCTTGCTGGGACGACATTGCATTTGAGGTAAATTAATGAAAATTGTATTTATAAGCGTTTTACATTGAAACTTTGTTCTGTTACAGACAGGGACGCCGGAACAGCAGTAGGGCGGGGGAGAGCAGTTAGAGTTGAGGACAGTGCAAGCTTATAAATTACAAAAAAATTTAAAAATATAATAAAAAACAAAAATAATACCAGACATAGAAAACCATTCTGAAGTCTCTGTGTGCGCGAATAGCTGCAGTGAATTTGTTTCAATGCTATATTGATAAACCTTGAAATTAACCTTGATACTTTTGTAAAAAGGGCACCTTCGACCCGGTTGCCCCCTGATGAAAGGGCAGGGGGGCAATGTCCCCGTCATGCACCCTCTCTCCGGCGTCCCTGGTTACAGAAGAAAAAAGGTCAAGTCAGTGCTAACTATGCCAAATTAGCTTTGGTAGGCGAGGAAACATCCTTTCCAACTGGATACTTTGTTGAACGGGCTTTTAGGGTCCTTTTGGAGGTTTTGACTGAAAAAGGGAGATCGCTTGGCATGTGCGAACGCGGAGACATTGAAGCAAAGTTGATCGCTCTTCTCCTCATATTTCTCTGTTAATTATGAGGCCCGAGCTCCCACCAAAGTTGAATCAAAATTTATTTTTAAATGTCGCGGGGTTGATTTGTTTGATAAACTCGTTACTTTGCAATGAAACTCGATGTTTTTTATGCCTACCTCGGCACTTGTCTTGTGATTCGTACTGGGGAGGAAATGAAAATATTGTTTTTTAAAGGAGGAATTCGGAGAAAACGTAGGTGATACAGTGGTTTGAACATCCGCCAAAGCTAATGTACCGGTTTCGATTCCTGGTCATCGTCAGCTCATATCGAAGACTTGAAAAATGGTACTCGTGGCCTATCCATGCTCGTGCTTGGGATTGATGGGTGGGTGCAAGGGAACAATCCATGCGCAGCGCTGCCACTGACTCGCCACCATGCAGTGCAGCATTCACTACGAAAGCGTGGGCGTGGCCCTCTGCGCAAGCAAGCGGAGATGGGTGCCAATCAATTGTGACAGCCCTGAGGGGTACAAAGCGAGTACAATGCAAACTGAACCTGACCATCAAAAACATCAGCACGTGCTGATTTTAATTTGTTAACAACTTTACTATCTACTGTATGACAGAGGTCTCCAAACTTTTTTTGCCAGAGGGCCACATAAGATATTACACAACAGTTCGGGGGCCGGACATCTTACGTGATGTGACTGTTTCGGGATATGTTGCATTCTACGGTTTGCAAGTCTTCCGTGTGACCCACAAAGATTAGCACTTGTCCTAAAAAATTTGAAGCTCATTTATGGATTCGAATTACATTTTGATTTCAGTAATGTCATCGGAGAAATTATTTTTAATGATTCACTGTTATGAACATCTTAAGAGTAGCATTACAGAAATATTGATGGAAAAATAATAAATGAAAGAAACCAGAATATGATGCAAAACTTTGCAAAAGTTTTCGAATTTATGCCTGGGCTGATTTTCCCATAAATTCTACACAAGTCAAAATGACCAAATCAACTTATTTTTGGTTTTGACTCAACACAACGCATGTTTCACTACTCTTTAAACATGTTGATGAGGCTTATAATATATCCTCAAGAATCATATTTTTTTCGGACGGCTGATTTAGCGGATGTGGATCAAACCGATTCTTTTAAGAAATACTGATGTTAACTAACTAGCTTGTTTAGAGAAAAAAGAAGACCATGAGTCATAGAAGTTCGAATCTGTTTGAAACACAAATAGCTACTAAAGCCTTTAAGTCAGATTTTAGCATCAACAACAACATTCCTGTTCACCACAGATCTTTCGCGAGTGAACAATCATCGGACCATCTTTTAATGAGTGACAGATGTCACAGCTGCTCTCCATATGGAAAAGCTTCTGCTGGAATGACAGCGTGTAATGATTGTGCGTTGTTCCTGTGATTAGGCACTATGTGAGTTTATCAGGTATCTTCCTAAAGCAGCTCTGCTAGTCTTTGCACTTATTAAGTCCAACCTGCCTTTTACGTCGGCAGTGCTTTACTGTAGTTTTGTATCAGCATTTGCTCAACAGTATTACAAATAAGTTCTACACTTTCACTGTTGTACAACTGCAGAGCACATTGTTTGAAAGTACATTTTTTTGTACGTATCATTCTATCATCAGCATAAGGTGATACAGATGCCATAACATCAGTAAAGAACGAGTAGCGAGGTTTATAAGTTAAAGTAGTTTCGAAAAAACAATCTGCTCTGAACTTTAAACAAAAAACTCACAAAATGTTTCAAGGTTTCGCTGAGGATTAATTTGAAATGTCATGGATTTTGATAAACATCAGAAACTGCGACAATATCCTCCTCTGCAGGCAAATTGACCTTTACCAGTTCGGCCGCCCGCACTTTCGAAGTCTAGTGCAATCCATAAACTGCAAGCAATGAAAGAGATACGGTAACCAAAGTCGAAGTTATTGGAATCATGTGTCTTTCCTAATGTTTGTAGAATATACTCCTAAGATTTCTAAAATGACTTTAACGTTTATCATTTGCTATTGTTTGCCAACAAATGCTGACAGTCTTGGCGCGACTACTGATCCAGACCCTTGCAATTTACAAAACGCCACTAATTGTTTTCATACAAATGTGAACACTTTCGATATTTGCTGATGCCCACAGTCAGTAGGGGACGCAGGCTAGTTTGGTGGAGGTATGTGACATATTTGCAACGAGTCCAAAGCTTCGCTAGACCATCTGCCTAACCCACTCATCTTCTTTCGGGTTACGTGGATTTACGAAAAGACAAGTCCTTAAAATAAGTTTTGTTTTGAAGTAAACTGAGTAATAAATCTGGGCAAAGTTTACAACTACAGTAGTTGAATTCAGGTAATACTGCAACCGAACCAATGAGAACTGTGCCTCACACCAACAATTTAAACTCATGGAAGCAGTGGCATAGCCAGCCGAAAATTTTGGGGGCCCAAATGTTTGAATTTAGGCGAACAACAGTATTGTGTTTAGGACGCCGCTTCTCAAAGCACAAAACGACAACATATGCTAAAAATTGGGGGCATGGCCCCTGGGCCCCCAGGCTACGCTTATGCATGGTAGTTGGAAGGTGCCAATCAGTTACGTTGAGGACTCAAGATAGAACAGTTTAGGTGACGACATAATGCTTATTCTCACTGTAGTCTACGTCTGTCACAGCACAGTGATGGTGATACGTGACAGCACCGTACAGTAGCCCTGTTTGACTTGTAGGTTACAGCAAATGAGCGGGTTCAACTAAGTGTGTTTTAGACTTAGAGCATTGAATTCGATCTCATCAAGCATAAAAGTAAGAGTATACAGCCTTAGCGCTATAGGTTTCTTCAAAAATTATTTCAAATTACTATGGATGTTGGGAAATATTTTTAATGGCATTTAAACACTGTGAGCTTCGAGGTCAGTTCAACTCTGTATCATAACTTTACCTTTAACTATCGCAACACAATTCAACCTGTCGACGTCGTGTCGGAACATTTCACATTAAGTGCACGGCAGGATGAATATAGATACCAATGTTAATCATTGCAGGGAATTTTCATTCTAAATATTAGCAAAGATCGAATTGATTCTGTGTATTTTGCAAGCGAAAATAAGAGAACGAAGAGAAGCAAACCAACACCTAATGAGTGAAAGCACGAAAGTAACTAAGAAGCGAAAGCGAGAAAACACTATTACCGACTATTTTACATTAGATTCCGAAAGCAAGGCAAGCTCATCAGAAGAAACAGCAAAGTTTGACCTGTTACCAGCAAATACATACAGTAAGATAGCAGATCCGCTGAAGGCTTACCAACCAAGCAATCCAGCTTTATAGTAAAAGTCAAAGAGATTGCTGAATAAACGAATACATACGTTTTTGATACTGCCAGTGCGTTTACGCGAACGGGTGATCAGTAAATGCGAAGTTCATCGTGCAGGTTGACAGACAAGCAAAACCTCGATTTACTGCCAAAGCACAGAATGCCAGGATTCAACTTTAATTATTCCCTGTGGCGCGAAAAAGACCCAACAGTTTTAGCGTGTAAGGTGTAAGCTTTCAAATTCGACAGGACACAGGGGTATTACGGATGCAAAGATGAAAGATCTTTGACTAATTGTAAGCATAAGTCATTTTTTAACATCTTTGGTGAATAAGTATACGCAACATACGAACATTTTGGCTATGAATTTCAGTGAACTCAAATCTCATATGCACACCTTCGTCTGGTGGGTGTGGATGCGTTTCTCCCTTTGTCTCTGTGTCTTCCCACAATTATGAGCGGACGAAACGGAGGAGAGTCAGCCACGGACGATGGTTTGATAATTGCAGTTCACAAAAAAGTCAATGAACCTTTGTTTGTTTCATATGGAAAACTTTCCTGATCCCCAAAAACGTTTATCTCCACCAAGACAGCTACTGCAGACTGTGCATTATCTGCCTCATTTGCCTCAATGGAAGGAGAGAAATAATAAAGTAATTGGTTTGATCGAATCCAGTTTTTTAAATTGGTTTCCAAGGTGTCTTTGAAGGTAAACGAATGCTTTTCAGATATTTCAGTTTGCCTTACAAGCGCTTTTTGGAAGGAAGATAATGGGTTTGAAAAAATGTGGTTAGCTCCCTTCCAGCATCGTGAACTTTGAAGCACTTGCGGAATATAACAGTTGCATTTGCAGCTTGTAACATGTTGTCTCACCAAAGTCTGTTTCAACCTGTGGAATCATGAACGTAACGACAGGCCGAATCTTTACGAAGAAGTTTTTTACTGTCTATGGCGACGTCGCTCACTTCATGATACTACACATAACATCTTTACGCGGATAGCAGCCAGCTTCTCAAACACATAACTTGATAAACTACTATAAGTAGGTTTCCCTAAATTTTGCTCGACTTTAGGGAACTTTTTAAATGCGGTAACTTTTTGGTCAAAAACGATTGTAATGTGACTACGTAGGAGAGTGAAGGCTCCTTTCGCTCACATTGCTGCACTTCAGTGTTCAGTTGAGGCTTTGGGAACAGATGCGGTTAACATGTGGGTTGCAGCCAATTGCCCATAAATAGATTCACATTGTAGGTTTCAACCTTGAATGATTTTTACTGTATTTTTACATTTTGATTTGCATTTTTACACACGCGACAAAAATGCTTAAAGGCCTCGACTAAATTTAGTCTAAATGTTCGCCAGGAAACCAAACATCCAACAATTTTAGAGCAATCATCTCAAAAACCTTTGAAAGACAAAATAATGTGATTTTCGGAGAATTCAGTAGCATTACTTAATTATGTTAAGAGTGCTGCTTTTCCAAATCAATAGCTAACTATTGACAATATCGCCCGTTGCCAAGTAACATACTTTTCAAAATTGTTTGTTATTTCCACTACAAACTGAGACACAACTTTCAAATGCAAAGAAGAAACTTCCACTCACATGGAAGACTTAGTTTCAATGGACTTGCAAGTTGTATAAGGTGAAATTTAGAAGCGAGCAACTAAAACCCAACGTACGTTCTTTCGATATATACGGAGGCCTCGCTCAATTCTGACATTGGCCTAATGACGTCATGCTAGCGTTGATTATATAACTCGGCAGGGTAGGGAAATTTCCCGTAGATTTTGTCAAAAGTGAATGTGAGTTGACTCGTGCACGCCGTATTTCCGGTCATTGCTTGTGTGGCAAAGGAAATTATCAACAGTCGTAATCTCCAGCAGTCAGTTCCAGTCGCTATCCGGTCGTGTTTGCTTTCCAAGTAAGAAGAGCGGAACTTTTAAACTCTGCACTGACACAGTTCGTTTCTGCCAAGGTTACTTGTTTCTACGCTTAACAAACAACAGAACGATCAAAGCAGAATATTTGAACGCTGCATGGGCGGAATTCATTGCCTCTACTTGACATGTTTGCGTCAATCCTAAATTTCAACAGTGTTCCGGTCAAATGAGGTCGACTTGCTCCGACTGAAATCAGAAACACAAAACAGAAGGTAACTTTTGTTACCAGGATGGAAATCGCTATCCACTATTTTTGCTCAGAAGTTCATGTACCAACAACATCCAAGCACCACGCTGTATGCGCCCTACACCAGTGTCTTATGACGGTGGTAAACACATATTAAAATTGGGCAGAAATTACAGAATGAAAAGTATTCATAATTTCTGTTGTCGCATTTTTGCAATGTTTTCGAAACAAACTTCAATTTTATCCCGCTTGTTGTTGGTTGACTGAACTGACTAGACTAGAGAAAAATTCGTAACGTTTTAATCATTCATTGCAAAATCTTTCTGAGTATTTATTCAACTATGTTGACATAAAGTGATGAAACGAATCATTGTATAAAACAAATGAGAAAAAGCATCTTGCTTTCTATTTATTCCTTTCAGTTTTTAATATTTTGAGTGTGGATGATGGCTGCTTGGGGGCTTGCCTATAACCACAGGCCTACAAAAGAAAAAATGGTGCCATATTTTCGACATTGATTGGATTAGCGTTTGTATTGTTATTATTCCTACTGATTAAACACAGAAATGGTGGCAATAATACTGCCACTCACTTTCTAACTTTAAGATAGAAATGGGGACGAAAAATAATTTAGTTGGAGCGAATGAGTTTATAAATTCAATACCGGGCCTGGCACACGCTGAAGACAGCCTTGCCAACCACTGATGAGCAGCCGATTCCAGACTGGGTATCAGCGCCAGCGAACCAGAGCGTAATCGAGAGACTGCGACGAAAAAAGAACAGTCCTCTGTGATGTGGGCGGTGGAACGGGAGTGCGCAAAGCTGCAGCGAGTGAGCCACAGAGTGCACAGGTGGTAGGGATGTTGTTCGGTAACGTATTCTTGACTTTAGGAAAATCTCACACGTTGCGTCGCGCTACAGCAGTTTTTAAATACAGTGAAAAGTGCACATTTCAGGCCGAAGCTTGGGAGGAAAGGTAGCGCCTGATAAAGTGGCAAAGCGCGTTCAACTCGATGGGGAATCGATTGTGTCTTGCGCAGTCAGCTGGCTCCTGTCGACAATGTCAGAATAGGTCGTGTGGGCAACGATCTGCATGGAGAAGATCAGACTGCAGCAAGGTTGCAAGCGTATCGATCCTTTGCTGAGAATAGATTCATTTGTCACTCGAGCCAATTCTGCGGCTAATGCAGCTGAAACCGAAGTGATTACCTGAGCCGTGGGTCACAGAGCAGTAACATCGGTGAATGAAAAATAGCTTATCTGTTTAGAATCGCTTTTGTTTTAATTTTATTAAAAATGTAGAAGTAGGGTTTACCATTTTTGACATTGTGGTAAACGCGATGCGTTAATACATCAGTATTTAAGCACTTTGTATCAGCGAACTTTTGATGCATGGCTTTGGTTTTTCCGCTTTATCTGATTTGCACCTGCTTTTTTATCGCATTTTCTTTCACTGTTTTGAAGAGGCTCTCAAAAAAGTAAAAAACTGGTTTCACACTTTCTTCAAGCGCAAACCATAAAGTGTTTCTACTTAAAAAGTTTTATAACAGCGGGTAAGTATCTCGCGAAGTATCTCAGGTCTGAATATATTCTCAGTAGATTGTTGCTTCGCACTTCGCGATTCTGAAGCGTAGCATTGAGTTCAATGGACAAGTCATTGTGATTGTGTGAAGTCCCGCCTCTGCCGTTGAAAAAGAGTGTGCTTTAAGTTTATTGTTGAGATTTTCAAACAGAGCCTAAAAAACCTTAATGACAATCACGCACGTCTCCTTTTTTTACTTTGCACAGGTCGTAGAAGTTAAATTTGCGTCATACTAGGTTGGATTTATATTAACAGTTTCGCTATTGGCATTCCAAGAATACTGTTGCCTGTTCTTGATATTAGTTGCAATCGTCCGTGATGAACCAGCGGATTGCTCTAAATGTTCTCATCATCGGATTACTGCTACGCTTCGTTAGATGCGCAGAAGGTAGGCGAACATATTTATTGCAACAGCATATCAAGTAAACGATGCTTGGGAGCTGGTTGGGTCGGTGGGTTTGCACAGGTATACTATGCTGGTTGGCAGGAGATTTGCTGCTCTACAAACCAATGTTTGATCTTGAGCAGAGTTACTATAAATGATTTTCCTCAGATGTAGTTAATGAGAGGAATAACCCTTACTTTCTACAGTATTTATTTAAGAGTGAAACTCTTCGGCAATAAGAACTCTTAAAACGTTTTCGTAAAACTGTTTTAAACAAAACTGCACAGTTCATCTCTGGTATCAGTTTCTGTCGTGCACGTTAGACTGAGTTTTACTGACCTTTTCAAGGTCTTTCAAAACATGCGAATATCTGTTAGTCGCTGAAATTTGAATTGTTGTGTACATTAACCATTTGCAATTACATCGAGTCACTGACTATCGTGTTGCTATTCAACATGAGAACGCTGACTGTAATGCAGCATACTGTATGGCATTAACACTGAGTTTTCCTTCATTTGCATTTGTACTAATGCTCCTATATTGCAGAAACACTCCTGGATACGCGAAATGCCACGTCAGACCTCGGCTGGCCTGTCTCTCCGAACGGAGTAAGTATTCATCAAGTGCTCAACTAAAATCCTGCGCAACGTTTGTTTCAAGTTGCAAGCATTTGTGTACCTCGGTCAAAAAGTGCAATTAACTGCTTCCTCGCGTATGGGGGTTAACGAGGCCAGTGTCAGTTAACAACGAAAGCACTTTACTTTGACGTTTAGAACACGCGATCAGTGTTTTGGTGAGGTCTTATTCCCGCTGTGTTCAATTACTCGCACCCGGTCGAGAACTGGGCCAAGGCAAGTCGTAAGAAAAGCGTGAAGTTTCGTTGACTATAGAGAGCTCGAGCGAGAACGTTTTATTTGCCGCCCTGAAACTTCAGAGCAGACATAGTTACGTCATAAAAGTATCGCTTTGATGTGTTGGAAAATAAATCCACTGTTGACGTGAGAGACTTGGCAGTTTTTGAAGCTGACGGTGACGTTGTCGAAAGCCATTGAACTGTCTGGCGTGATATAGACATCAATGCCAAACCTTCGGCCATTCAACAATGCTAAGCACTGAGGTCGTGGTTAGTGCAGACATTGATTTTGATGAAAATCACCTGCGGAAAAATGTTACGTGCTTAGTGTCGCTGTTGTGGTTGAACTGAGTCCCTGATTCTCCCATTCAACATAGTTAAATGTTATCAGTCCAACCTTGCCTATCTCCAGATAATCCCACGGTTAGACTGGTTAGATTGTCTGGCTTGCTTCGCTCAGCCAATCACCCGTGTGAATCTAAAGCAACACGTCTGTTGATTTTGCTGCCAAGGCGCACTTTTGTCTAACAAGCTGTTTTGTACTCGTCCGAATCCGCGGCTAGCTACCAGTGCTGCCGAATCCGTATTGATTCCTGCTCCATAACAAAAAGCGACCGGTTCCTCGCATCCGGCGCAGTAATGACAATCGGTGGACGGGTTGCCAGCAAAAGACAACAAATCGGCTTGCACGGTTTCATGGCAGAGAAAAGATCATATTCTCGTGACTTCGACCTTCGTTTTTGTGCTTCGCTTTTGACACCACCTCAGTGTTTGTTTATTGTTGCTGCGTTGCGCCATTGTGAAAAGCGTGACAGGCGGGTTTACTGTCTGAGTTGTGACACCTGGTCACTGCGCAAGTTGGGAGGGTTTTGAGTTGAACCTTAAAGCAAATTTCATTCATCGCCGTTTCTTTTCGGTTGATTGACAGTTGATTGGCATCAGCAGCGACGTCAAAGATGTAACTACAGTACAGCTGACCGGTTTCATCTTCGTCAAAGCTGCTTGCAATTCCCTAATAGTCCTCGCTGCACTAATTGCCTGCACGAGTGTTTCCGTCATTTGCCAGCCCGGAAACACGCAGTTATCTGTGGCTTACTACCATGTATTAGTAGCGTTAATCCAACCGGGACAACTGTCATTAGGCATTTTGGTGTTGAGATAACAACTTACTGGTGCGTTTGTTCGCAGCGACATAAGCTGCCTCCAACACCGCCCTTTCCCTTCATCATGTTTGAAGTGGTTGCGTCTGTGATTTCTTACAATCAGTTGTGCGTGCAGCCTGACCCGAGCCACCGGTCAATATAATGTCTATGTTGTTATCGAACGTTGTTCCAGTGCACAAATCTTTCGCAATTATCATTGACGTCTATAATGAAATGTGGAAAACCGGATATTGTGATTACAAAGTGGGTTTGAGCCCAAAACCTATTATTTTCAAAAAATTTTAGTGGATGGAGGTATCTGCCGGCGACGAGACTGGAGCAGATTTGAGAACGTTTCAAGTTTGCCGCATTCGCCGCCCCAACCAAAACAACTGGCTTCGCACGCCTTACATTGAAGTCGGCAACGTCGAACGTGTCTATGTTGAAATCCGCTTCACGACAAGGTGACAAGCACTTAATGCCAGTCATTTGCTTTTGCGTTAATTGCTATTAATTGTCTGGCATCTTGCCGTTAAAACCTGTTTTGTTTGACCAGGTCATGCGAGGGTTTGGTGAACATCAAGTCCTGCAAAGAAACTTTCAATCTTTATTATTTGCCATCGGAGGGTCGCGACGACCGCCATGCGTCACACATGAGGGAGGAACCTTATGTAAAGGTTGGTCCCTCGCTTGCATTGTTTGAATCGAATCAACAGCGTTGACGCATCTGCTGTTCTTGCACTTGCAGGTCGACACTATTGCCGCTGACGAACGGTTCAATCCGACCGAAGCGAAGACCAACACAGAAACTCGGATAATTAGTCGACTGGCCACACGTGGACTTTACCTTGCATTTCAGGTTTGCCATGTAGCTCTCATAGTGAAATAGGTTTAGAATTGATTTCACCATAACTTGATTACGAACAAGAATCAATAGAGTTCTGCGGTCTGACTGCATGGAATACGTCCACGTTGCTCTCCAGCAAAATTGATGTCAAGCAAATTAATGCAACGTTATAGCGGACTGACAGTATCGTGTGTGCTTTTGTCCAAAATAATATGGGTCTTTAGGAAGCGGCGAACAGGAAGGGTTGTTTGAAAATTGGGCAGAGACAACAAGATGATGATCCGTTTTAGTCATTTGGAGAATTTCGCAGAAATGTCTTTCGCAAAAAAAAGATGATGAAAAATTTGGGTAAAACTTGTTGCAATAATTGCAAAGAAGGAAACTAGGAATAATTTCAGAAAGTATCGGGGAAAAGTTTTTACCATATCAATATTTCCTTTCTTCCCACTATGAAATCAACCGCAACTATGCTTAAAATATTTCGACGTTCAAAGCATCGAGCATCAATAACCTTACAAGGAACGACTCAACATCAAATGATTCTTTTTTGGTGTGTTTGTGTTTTCCCTTGCTCCCCTTAGTTCGGTACGAGGGGTTTAACGACGTCCACAGAATTTGAAATTGCGCTTTTCCGGGCGATAGTACCGAATGTTCATGATATATTTGAGATTGTTTGCTAGCTGTGAAGTTGTTAATAACTGGATAAAATGTTTTGGCAGAATGTGGTAAGTTTAAAAATCTGTTATCTTTCGGGAAAGAGAGCTTCAGTTTTAAAGAAAAAGTGCTGGTTTAAAGGTGAAAACCCTGTGTTGGATAACAGTATAGTTTTTGGGGAAAATGTTGTGCATCCCACAAACTTGGGATCCTAGATGGTCGTCTCACCTTAGGGTTCTTTGTTTCCAGGACAACGGAGCTTGCATGACAATCATGCACGTTCGTGTCTATTACAAAACTTGTCCGGAGATGACGAGGGATCTGGCGTCATTTCCGCTCACAGTGACTGGTCCTGAAGTAACGTCACTTGTCGATGTTACGGGAACGTGTATCGCCAACGCCCAACGCATTCGCAATGTCCCAGGTAAATTAAAGTGCAAAAAGTAGTTTTTCAGCGCAATTGTGCAGAGAAAGCTAAACGATATCACGAGTTTCAGTTTCACTCTTTCTTTGATGTTTTATCCGACCTTTCTATTTCAATAACAAAATCATAGCTTTTTTGGCCGACAAGCAACACTGAGGCCGAAATGAAAATGCGTTCAGTGCTGAGTGTGAAGTGACCCTCCCTCACCCCGTGTATGAAGCAAACAGCAAATAATTAAAATTCTGTCTGTCAGAACGATTAAAATAAAGTTTCAATTGTTCAAACAAGCCAGTCTAGGTATTCGTACTTCTTGAAGGCAGGTCTTAGTTCATTGTTCTTCGATCCCACACAGCTGGTTTTTGTAGCATCTTATGTCCCACGAGGCAGGATTCAATCCCACGGCATCGACGCTTAATAAGCCACGCACTCAGGTCGCTCAGAACCCGATGGGAATATTCTATTTTTCTTCCATATTACCAACCTCAGAACATTCGGCGTCTTGAATGTCGTGGCCCGCATCGTTCATTGAATGCAAAAACTGCACTTAAATCCAGCTGTTTGTTTTTACAAACGTAGCTTTTTCGTAAAAAGTTGCTCAAATCGATGGTTTTTGGTTATTTAATCACATGACGCGTAAATGTTTTATACAAACGAGATTTTTTCACGTTTTCCTGCCCCTGAGCGCAAGATAAGGTCGTTGTTTCGTAACAATGAAATAAGCAAGACGTTTGATGCAAGCCGCAAGTAGGCTAGTTGTTGTGCTGCAATCAAATTTCCAATTTGCAAACCTTCATTTTTGTGCTTTTTCGTTAAGCCCCAAGTTTGCATTGCAACGGAGAAGGCGAGTGGCTGGTGCCGAGCGGTGGCTGCGAGTGCAGCCCAGGACATCAACCCAACGACCAACGGACGGAATGTAATGGTGAGTGGAAAGATGCATTAGATGTCTAGATCGTAACAAATGGCAGGTGTGACTGATTGGTCCGTAGTCAGCGGTCGATCTGTTCCGATACTGCTGCGACGTGGCTGATCAGAGGGATTGTCGGTGCAAACCATCGAGGAAATGATGGAACGCTTTGTACGGTTTTCAGTGAGCGGATTGCGTCTCTATTTACCATCATTTGTCATTTGCTTTATTGAACAGCGACGTCGCATATCTCTTGTTGTTTGGATTAAGCAGATGGCCGGCAACGATGGCCGCTTCGTTTTGTGAATCTTTGCCGATCCGTGGCAACAATGCGTTCACAATTCAACATCATAACAATTTACGGAAACGATGTGAACTGTGGAGATGTCGTTCACGGCAAATACTTTGCTGGGGCTGGTGTTCATGTCAGCTGATTATCTCCGGTCTTTGCTTGTTTGAAACGAAGGTAGAATTTTTGGATAAACGTTTCGTGAAACGTAGTTCCGGAATCGGTCAACCATAGAAGATATCTTTGTCTCTCAAACACATCAGCGGTTCTCGGTGAAGCGTGACCAGCTTCCGGTGTTGACGAAGTTTATTTTCCATGTAGGGAGGTGGGGAGAGCGAGTTACGGGAAAGTTTTTTGCAGTCAGGTTTTTCGCCAAAATGGTTAAGCAGCTTCTTATTGACACATGACCTTTGCATAGCCATATCCGGGAAATAACATCCGCATTGTTCGCACATGTATGTTCATAAATCGTCTGCAAAATTTGAAGACAAGTTTTCAGAAACTGTAAATACAAGAACAGCTCCTGTCGTGCGCGAGCGATGTTTCCAGTTTTTGCCATTTTCCGTCATAACTTTCCAAGCCAAACGTATGATTGTGGAACATTACAAATTCAAAACCTCCGCATGAAACCCTGAGCAAGTGGTACTCCAGGTCCAAGTGGATATTGGTGGGTTGGACTGCATGGGCAATGTAGTTGTTTTGGAATTCTTTCAATGCTTTTGAAAGCACTACTATAGCTGCTGCGAGGTTTTCTTATTGCACTGACAGTCAAATTTCGCACCCACGTGGCAACCTCACTTCTTCATCTGAATGTTTCTAAACTCTTCCAGCACTGGTTGCTATGTTCGCTGATTCTGGTCTCTTACATTGTCGTGATTCAAAAAATATGCAATGTAACTCTGCTCTTTTTATGCAAAAAATTACCGTCTTCGTCAACATGCATGAACTACATTTTTTGCGACTTGGTTTATCAACCACCAAGCTAGACTGGTTACAAAAGAAAAGCAAATTTGATGTCGATCTTTGCTGGCGACCTCGTTTAAAAAATGCAAAGATCAAGTGCATTGCATTTTCTCGAAGACGTTTTGCTAAAACTGCTTGCTGCCATTAAGAAATACCGAACGTTTTGGAAAATCTAATTCCGTTTGCATTAAAATAAGGTAAGATTACTTCCAATAACTGGGAGCTGTAATGTAATAATCGATAGTATGTCATTTCAGTCATTTGTTCAGAACGCTGAAATTTGACCTGTTTGTATCATGATCAAACAAAACTTGGGTTGATACAAAATGGCCGTCATTAATTGCATCGCCAATCGATCGTTCGATTTCACTTCTGTCATAATATTTTGATGAAGTTTGCAATTCGATATCAGGTTTCTTTTCTGAGACCAACAGTTTAACTCAAATTGATAATTTAATGGAAAGGAAAATAAGGTCGCACACTTATCGTTGAAAACAATTTATAAAAGAATTGTGCCATACGTGTCTTCTCATTCTGAAAATATCCAGTCCAGGGAAACCAGCTCTACATCCCTTTTTCTAGAAAACTAACGATTATTCCAGCTGAAGTTTTGATAGTAAATGCTTATGTCGAGGGGCTCCATCTTGCGTCGTGATCGAGTTGTCATAAATTCAATCCTCCAGGCTAAGTGGGAAAACTGTTTCCACTATCGGGCTGTGACTTGCCCACGACACTACGTGAGATGAAAAAGCAACAGACCGTCGGTCAATCGCTCAAGATCTTAAGGCCCGCCTGTGCTTTTCCAAACCGAGTTGATTTAGCATCTCTTGGCAGCAGATTTTAAATCATAATGTTATAACAATGCCAGACGAAAATCATACTTAGCTTTCACATCCTGCAGGGCGGCGAATGACTTAAGGAGCTGTACAGAGTTTCTTTATATCTTTTCTAGCGTGGGTTGCCGAGGTTAAGTCTGGATTTCATGATACAGGCAACTCTACATTAACTTTTTAAAAAAGTGGGGAAACGCTAAATGCGTTTGTAGGACTGTATTACTCGAACTGATGGAATTCGACCGTTAACGTTTTCCTTCTGTGAGTGTTAACATTGGAATGCACCGCGATCTTAACACTTCGGCATCGTTGTGCTCCACGTTTTCGACAAAACTTCCATCCATGATGTCAGGCTTTATAGTTTAAAATCTAAGACCGTCTTTCACGCCGACACAAAAGAGGCCACATTAGCCGTACACGTATTTCGCCGTGTAACATTATCAGAGTTTGAAAACAGCCCCATCCGTTTACACGACTTCAGTGAAGGGAGCGATGTAATAAGATCGTTTTCAAAGTAGTGTAATGTTCGTTCAATTGTTTGTTGGCAGCGGGGAAGCCATGTTCCTGAGTTTACCAAAACTCTCGCTCGCTTGCTGGAGCAGAGCGTCGTTTCGTTGCACTGCTGGTAGCGAGTGAAGCAACTCAAGCTCGAATTACTTTTATCTTGTTGTGGTGGCGTCCACGGCGCCGCCTTCTTTGGCCTGCGAGCGTGGTAGCGTTTACGAATTGCTATTGATATGTTTACGAGGCGGAATGAGAAGTGACTACCGGGCAACAAAAGCGTCGAGCAATTTGATAGCGGCGTACAAGCAGGGCAGGGCTGGAGCAGGTTTAGTCCTACAGTCGATTCGACAAACAATGTGACGTGGGTATAATTGAGAAATGAATAGAAGAGAGCGGGACTTATAAAAGTATTTTGATTACAAATGAAATCTACCAACAAATTAGAGATATCCCGACAGATAAATTAGTAGGTTTGGAAAAAGCCACGTGTGTCGTTGACGGCGATTTGCTTCGCTGCACATTCATTTACACCCTCTCATGACGCGGAGGGATTGTTACAAAACTGGGGTGGACAAACACGAGGTTAGTCTAAAATCAAACTGTGTGGACGCAAAACGTGATTTCCACGTTACAAAGTATTGATTGTTGTAATTACATGTAAGACACTGAGCGTTCTTAGAACCGTGGCCTTTATCGGACCGACTGTGAAGAAGCATTGTAGCTGGAGAGCGAGAATTTCAAAGCTCGAGGTTTGCTCGGAACTTTCGAAAAATCTCCCAAAACGTTACATTTCAAGGAAAACAAACTATACACTGGTCCTTGCTTGTTGTGCCCTGGTACCTTTGCGTTGGGGATAAACCGATACGAGTTTCGACCAACAACAAAATGCTTCCTGCAAATGTCGGAATGTGACTTGTGCAGAAAAACAAGGAAACTGTATGTTGCGTTCCATCAGCCAATGACGCTTTTTCTCCCCATGCCGCTTCGCTTACGTTGTTTCACGAACAGTGGGTGACGTAGCCACAGACTACGCTGCGAGCGAGGACCTTACCTTCGATGTCACTTGAGAATAAACTTCAGTTGTTGATTCGTGCTCATTATAGAAATGGCGGTGAATTGGCAAGTCGGGCGGCAGAAAGGTTTTCCAGTGGCCAGAGAAATTCCAAATTGCTTGTTTCTCTGTTTTTGTTATATACTGCTACATCTAGAAAAATTTTTACGAATTTAAAGTTCTTTTGTTTATTTGCAACCAAGTAAATGTCAAGTTTGAATAACTTCCCATCGCCTACGTGCTATCGCGGTATAGAAGTTTATAATATCGGGAAAAAACGTCCACTATTTGCCCATACCACACTCCGCGCAATAATCCCACGGAAATTGGATGTACGAGAGAAGCTTTTCTGTTTTCGGAACTGTCTAATCAAAGATGTGATGCATACGCGGCATCTGATTCTGCGACGAACGGTGATGAAAACACATGTAACTGAATTTTTGAACCGAGTACATGTTTTTGTCTTGATCGTTTTCCAAGGTCCTTGGCTTCCTGACCCGAGAATCACACTAAACGTATGGCGGGCTGGTTGATGACGACATTGCTAGTATAAAAAAGATGTTCGGACGAGTCACGGAACAAGATGGCGAAATAATGGATGCGCTTTGTTCGTTGATAAAAAAGTTTTTTTGTCTACGTATTACTCATATTTGTCCAGGGATTTGTGGCTTCTTCGTCAGTCTGACCTGCAAGACAGATGCGATTCAAGCAGATGTAATCTTTACAATTTATTTTAAAGCCTTCTGTTTGTTAAAAAGCTATGGCATAGCTTCGGAGGAAGTTTGTTTCAGAATTTGGTTTTATTTTCAATTCAACGCTTCTTTTCAAGTTTTGTCCGCCATGCATTTATGAGGTTTTTAGAACGAATTGCGTTATGGTCTTATTGTTAAAAGCATCGCTAAGCGCAGATGAAACGAACCGCGTTTTCTTTTCTGTTGTGCTTCCTCAAGCACTCCAAGTTTTGTAAAACTGCACCCGCAGGTCCATTTGAGATCTTTCTTTCTTGGCGTCTACACTGTCTGTCGCGGTCGGCGCAGATGTATTTGCAACACACTTTCTACCGGTGGTGAACGCAGCGCGTAGTTCGCGAACTTTTCATTTTCGTTGGTTTCTTCTCGGCTGAACAAAGCTGCAGGTAATGTTCGCGGTGCAGATGACCTGAATTCGTTGTCGAGGGAGAAGTTGTTAATGTGACAGAGTCATGACAAGCTTCCGCGGAATCCACGGACATTTGGTCACTTTCGAAATTAAGTCCAACTGCGACTTAAGTCAGGAGGAAAACAAGTGAACTGTTAAACGGTCTGTTTGTAATGCCGTTTATCTAACTACTGTGTGCTGCCAGGACAACACTTTTTCTCACGGGAAGGCTTCCTTCTCTCCACCTGTAAACAGGAAACCGTTCAAACCGCACCGGGTGCGGGATCGTGTCAATCCCTCCCCGAGGTTTGGCGCGTCGGCTGTGTTGAAAACTAAAGTTATATTCATAATAATGTTGATGCGTTGAGGACAGAAATCTAGAACTGGGTTTTAGGCTGTGTTTGGAATAGTCTTTTTCATGGTGCGTTGGGTCAGACGCGTCGACGTTGCTGGATTGAGTCACGTCTTTGTGTAGAACGCTTTTCCGAAACATCAAAGTTTGGGCGCCATGTTAAGCAATGTCATTTACGTCTTTTGCCAAACTGTTCAAGAGTGGAGTTATCTCAGCCCCTGCTAGTTTACATAAAACATTTTAATTATCTTCTCCGTGCAATCTAACAGACAGATTTAGGAGATCTGCCTCAAATGCAATGAAACTTCAACTGACTTTTTACCCGTATTGTGCTTCACGCATCACAAAAATCGATCTTCGTTGCAGTTATGGCAATATGCTTGAAAACATTTTGGCACGTCCTTTTGTACACAGCTAACACCACTCTTTTTGTTTTAATACAAATGTAACATGCTGCATTTATTGTTTTATTATTCGTGAAAATGTTGTGCTTATCTTTAAGGTTAAAGGTATTGGTTTGATCTTCAACCCTAGATTTGCAAGAAAATCCTTTCGTATACAAATGTTGGGATTTTGCATGTACAATTACGTGGAAGAATACGCAATTAAAATGTTTCAGGACCCGACCTCTATTTTGTTTCACTTGACCTAGAGGCCACAATGCAAACCAAACCAGTTTTTGATTAATGGGCTTGTTACATGAGAGAAGTTGATATACGAATCTAAGTTTTAATATTGCCAACACTTGATCGACTAAATTGGTGTTTAATGATGCGGTGTTTCCGATGTTCGTGGCAATAGAAAAACTCTCCAGTAGAAGATATTGAAAAGATAATGGAACTATAACAATTTTTGTAACACTGCATTGTCATATTATTTATTCACAACTGCCAACTGCTCTTACCTGCCGAACACATACATTTCCCAGCTCTCATCTGGGATTGCGGAATGCGACTTTATGAAAAAGGAGTGACGCTAGTAATTTCAAAATGCTTTCAAAGCAATTGCCTGCAATTCAAGTGCTTCTGATCTCATCGAATCCACATTTAGGACAAGGTTGTCCCGCCACACTTGTCAATGACGAAGGGTGGCATTGAATCGAATCCTTACAATAACCCAAAAGATCGTTTTCTCCCCCATTTGCAGTGCATCCTGCCGCAAGCTTAATGGAAATATTCTACCGGTTCCAAGAACTAGGTTGGGGGTTCTATATAAATCTTGAACGAACGTCAAATGCCGATTGAAATATGCTTATAAGCTTATGGGCGGCGGTGGCAGCGCCGTCACTGCTTTCCCATCAATAATGCATCAGATTTTTGCGGCTTTCTCTCCGCATCCTGCTTCGCCCAATGAAATTTAATCTCTGATATTGCGGTGCTTATATTCACACCAAGGTACGTTTTTGCGTAAACCTACCCTGATGAGAAAACCGCATCGACGTTTGCGCAAGTGTCTCGGTTCATTCTTACCAGTTACGAAGGGAAGACCCTGAGATCCTCGCAATTTAGAAAACCTTGTGCTTTATGAATCTTGGCATTCCACAAACCTCCTGAATTTTGGCATTCCACTCTTGTGGAAGTAGGAGGTGATATATCTACTATTTGTTCAGACGCACAGACGGAGGTGAAAGTGACGTAACGTGCTATGTGACTGCTTCACCTGTCCACTCGACTGTGGGCGGGGATTGTGCGTCACAATGCGCCATTATTACTTCAACTCGCCTGTGCGACGTTGCGGGCGAAATGAGGGCACCGGAGATCAAGACCCACTCGACATGAAATCGCGCCACGAACACGGGAAGTGCGATCTCGACGACTTATATCTCTGGCGCTGGGTTCATAACTGTGAAGAGAAAAGCAGGCATTGTTTGGTCTCAGTTTGTAGAATGCTTCTGTTTTTCGTTGCATTGCTCACTGGCGGTATTATGACCTTTCCATGTTCGACCACAAAAGGACAAGTGTCATGTCTGCTTGAGAGACTCTGTGAATAGGTTCTTGTAACCGTGACATGTTATTCCAGAAAACGTCGGTTATTTTGACTAGACAGTTTAATTCATGCAGGAAATTCCTTCTTTTGAGGATTGCAGGGGAACGCATCCTATGATTGGTCAAGTTTGGTTATGAATTGTATGATCAGGTGTACAGTCCCTCTGAGCTTACAATATTTTAAGTCAAAACCCTTGTGAGGTGTCTGGGTTGCTCCACACATCCATGACTAGCTGAGCTCTTCAAACACTGTATTGGTTTTACAACTGTTTGTCAGATTCAACGATAACCTGCGTTGTACTGCTGACATTTTGCGACTCTTCGTGATAACCGGACTACTTGCTTAGTGACTCTGCCCTGAGTTATCATTCCTGGCTGTGAACAGAGAGGAGACTCCGTCGGGTTTATCACGGTCTGCTTGTCGTGTTGATTGTTGGCTCGATGGTTATCCTTGACGCGCCCGAGAAGGCCCGGTGGCCCGCATCTTGCTCGGACGAATATTTAGGGACTCTTTTCCTGTCACTCAATAAGCTTGTTGCTGACATCTCCCCTCTGCTCAGTGCAGTGGATCTGAAATTGATCAATGTTTTTTTTTTGTTTATTTTAATTCAGCACGAATGAGAAAACATCTTCAGTGTGGTAGTCAACATCACGAGTCTATATTTTTGCTTCGCAGAATGCAGACGTGGAACATTCAAATCTGAACCTGGAAACAACATCTGCTCGTCGTGCCCCCCCAACAGTAGGGCCCAAGCCGATGCAGCGACATCGTGTGATTGCTCCCCGGGTTTCTTTCGAGCTGGAAATGACAGGAAAGACGCGAGTTGCACGAGTAAGGACTGTGTCCGAAAAAAACGTAATAGAGTTGCGATAAACTATATCTCCTACTTTCGTAAGTTTTTTTGTTTTCAGGTTTAGGTCTGAACATAAATCGGTGTTTTTTTTTCAATTTCAGGTTTAGTTCTGAACATAACTTTATCGGTACATTGCAACTGAAACGAAAATGTAACGAGAATAAATGTTGTGCAGTAAAACCCAACTCACCGTTTTACTAAGTTGTTTAAATACAGAATAAACGAATATGATAACATTATCTTAATTACCAGGGAGAACTCACATTTTGATATTTACGTCAAAGGACAAACTGATAGGTCGCATTTGATTGGCCAAAGATAACTTTACGTTCCTTCATTAATATACAAAACATCCTTAGGGGCCAAAAATCGCAATTGTACGCCTCTATTTGAATGAATAAGTATGTAAAAATTTTGCTTCTTTGGAGAGCTTTCGTCGGAAAGCGGCTTATCGCACAACCGTCTCTCTCTCCCTGCTTTGAAATCGATTGTTTTCGATTGCGAAGAAGTTTGTGACGTATTATTTTAAACCCTGCAGCACGTGCAGCGGCGCATATTGATCGTGCGACACTTCGCAAAATCGCTCGCTGGGTTTCGCTGCTTCTTCCAAAGTGTGTTCGACGTATTCAAGATGTCACTTACATTTTGGATCACGGGCTTGCGTTTTCTCAATCCTTGATTGGAAAGCAAAATTTATTGCCAGCCAGCAACAAACAGTTGAACTGTAATCCCAATCTATCCATTGCAGTCGTTACTTGTTTACTTGTTCTTATGATCACGATATGTGTTGTTTTCAGTCTTTGAGGATTCTATTTTAAAATGACTGAGACACTATTCTGCCTAAATTGTGAATATTTAATTCACACAACGAGCACTAGACAGAAATCCTAGCAGTGTGATTCCAAAAATTGCGTTAATTTGCCTCAATTCTAATAAAAATCCAAGTAAAACGACTTCAGGCAAAACCAGGTTCTGGATTCGTTGCTTGCATGCATTCACGAAGGATAAGATTGACTGCGAAGTAACTGGGATAACATCAACGTGAAATGATCAGATAAGATAACGTAGCAGCGCATGATAGCAAAAGCGCTCAGGGATTCATCTTCTCGTCCGGAGTGCTTCACGGTGCGCCATCCCATGAACACGCAAAGCATCTTCAAATACTGAACGCGAAAAGTACCATGGGAAGAAACACGGCCAGTTGTCGGAACACATTTCTCAGAAGATGTAAGATCAGGGACTGCAGCCTATTTCGTGAAATACCCCAACCACCTGAGCTATCGTCAACTGTAAACAATATTCAGAAAGCACGACACAATATGAAATATTTAGTGGAGCATTTAATTCCGTTACACGACAATTCACTGGTGATCTTGATAAAAAAATAACTTTCAATCACTTTTTACGCTGTTTCGTATTTCACACGCAGAGCCTCCGAGTAAACCACTGGTCTTGGAATATGTTGTGAACAAAACTGAAGTGACTTTAACTTGGTCTGAGCCTCATTTCACAGGAGGCCGGATGGATATCACGTACACGTAAGTTGCATCCGCACTTAGCTGCATTTAAAAACCCGGAGTTAATCTCCGTTTCTTTCGGTTGATGCATTTTATTATGATGTATATATATTATTTTCATATTCTTTTAAGAAAATATTTACAAAAAATTGTGTATACGAAAAACCACTGGGGACATAGTTAACATTAACACCAGAAGAACGTTGTGTGCAAATCTTGAAGTCTCGTTTATTAAAAACATGTCTACTTGCTGTTTTGTTCTTCCTGCTAGTGCAGTGTTTCCTACCAGAGTTTTCACTATTCCTGCAGTGTTTCCTGCCAACAGTGCGACTTCTCAATGTCGTCCTGCTTCACATGTGGAAGAGAAGTAGATTTTTTTCCACGAAAAGACAGTCTCACACAAGAAAGAGTGATCATCAAAGACCTTCATCCTTTCACACATTATAAATTCAAGGTACGTGCTAACTACAGCGTGATATGTTGGAAAACTTTTAACAAATAATTTTGAAGTAATTGGATAGGGTAATTAACTTTCAGTTGGTTTGTGGAGACAAAAATTCGTTTTCATTTCATTTTTGAATTGCATGTGATTGATTCATCGATGACTTGTTTATCACTGAGCATTGGTGAATATCTTTATCCCAGGTCTTTTCTTTTAACGGCGTGTCGATGCTCAGCGGAACAAAGCCGAAATTCGCCGAAATCTCTTTGAGGACGAACCAAGCAGGTATATTGCTTATGCGTGGGATTGTACCTGCACACCATTCATTGGCTGAATGCATTAATTGCAAGACGTTAGTCAGAGCGTTGTATTTTGCTGAGTTAAAAACTGCGAGTGTGAAGTACAATTTGGGGTAAAAACCAAGCTGCTATTATTCTGAGCACTCACGGGAAAAGAATGTTATTAATGAAACGAGCAATTGCTTTGAAAGTTGAAGAGAATATTGTTCTGCCTAAAGTTACCCGCACAAACTGATTTCTAACAAATAATACCGTAATCTACGGCTGATAACCACCTGTCATCCGATTTACTGACTTTCTTCATCTTCTGCGCTGCTTTCCAGCTCCATCCAGAGTGTCGCCGGTTCGAATCCTGTCTGTTCAAACAGCTGGTGCTCACCTGCAATGGGACGCACCGTGGAGCAGCCTGCCTGTTGTGACTTACCAAGTACGTTACAGCAGCATTCACGGAACCGTCACAAACACAACCAACGGCACTACTTTCGTGTTGAACAAACTTTCTCCCGCAACATCTTACACTGTTCAGGTAGGTTCACAAACTGATTCTATGCACCGTGCGGTCGCCGAGAGTATTTACAAGGAATCTGTGCGGTGCTGGAAAGATATCAAGTGTTTTACTTTGTTCTTCGATGTCTTTGCTAAATAAATAGATTTATCCACATTAAGACCATGCATAATTTGGCACATCTTGCTTTCTAATTCAGCATATCATTAATCCTCATTACTACTACCCACTAAAGGAAGACAAAATTTGACTAAGCAGAATTTTAACAAAAAGCTATTGTAGACAGGGCGGCCATAGTTCAGCTAGCACAAACCAGGGCGTCCAGGAAAATATTTTGCCAAACGTTTAATTAATGTTCAATTTAATTTGATCACAGTCGAACCAGAACAAAGTAGAAATTAAACACCAGCATTTGATCAGCTTTTCCTGTAAGATTTGCGAAATTGTTCTCTGAAAGTAAAGTGAAAGTCAAAGAGAGTACGTCGATGCATTGATCAATTTTATCATTCTGCAAGAAGTTTGTATGTGGTTTGATTGATTTTTTCCTTGTGCTTTTTCGTCATCGAAAAATTCGGTTTTGGTGCAAAAAGCATTTGCTAAAATAGTAATAGTCCGGCCATACTGTTTCTGTACTTGCCCACGTTGCAACATTTCTGGAATGGCAGCATAAACCATCTGGAAAAAACACAGTGTGGTTGTTTAAACTGCACAAAGCACTTTCGGCGGTAGTTTGTAATTTAAGTCCAGACAACATTTCTGTTTTTTGAGATTGCATCTAAATATTTCTGAGATTAAAGAATTTGGCAACCAGATAAATTTTTCCTTGTTGTTTTTGCACTTCGACTGTTTTAGTTCTGTGTGTTTGTATGTATCTACAATTAGATCTACGATGACGTAGTGAACAGAGGAGATCAGTTTGGAAGTGTTACCCTTTGAGCGGAATCCTTGTAAAGCGAACAGCAGCTGTTTTAATAATTAATTAGCATTGCAATTGTAAAAGAAGGAAACAACGGGCAGGCGATATTGGCAAAGTTCTGGTCACCCTTAGAAACGGACGAACTGGCGCATGATGTTGTTTGGATCGTTCAGTATGCGATCAAAATCACTTGCAAAACGTAAAAGCACATTCAAAAACGAAAACTTTTTCTTTAAAAATCTGGTTAAATCAAGTGAGAAACAACTTGTTGAAAGGTTCTCGCAATACTTTTTAACAGTATACTGATGGCAAACTTGAGTTGGATTAATTAAATGACTTCAGTTTAATCACAATTACTGATACTCCTTCAAATTTTTCAGATATATTACAATAACTCTGTGCTGAAACCATCAAACTATAATTACAATTAGCCTACTCTTAAACGTGCAATTAATTACAAATCGCTATCGCAAAGTGACATTCCAATATATTTTAAATTTAGTTCATTTTCAAAATACTTCGATGGTGTGCATGTTAAACATGAAGTGGGTAAAGATATGGGCTTTAATACTGTTAACAAACTGTGTAGATAACCATTAACAATGCAGTCAAATTTCAAGATGACATTTGCCATGTGTATACCCATAGCAGCAAAATTAGTTCCTAAACGTAAGCGCTCTCGAAAACGTAAACCAAACGTTACGTCAAAAAACACTGCTGCAAATCTGAGCAGTTAAAAATGCCATCAAAGCTGCAAAGCAAGGAATAAATGCCGATGAACTTCTGCCGTAACAGCACATGGTTGTGTAGCCTTAGCCTTGCGTACAGCACGGCAGATGCTCATACACCATCCAAACCACATGTGCTGTACGGCATATCTGGGACATTTCGCCGTTGACTCAGCAAAACTGCAGCAGGTTGTGTGACAATTGTTGAAAGCACAACCTACTAATTGTAATTAAGTTAAAAATTTTTGCAAATTGCAATCACAGAAAAACAAACAGTGTTAAGTATAGTTGCAACTGCACAAAATGTGTGATTAATTACATTCAGCTCAATCACAGGTTGTAACTTATCCAACCATGTTGCAAACAAACCTATCCAACCAGGGTTTTTTCACGCAATCTAAAGTCAGAGGTTTCGTAGATTGGGGCTGAACTGTGATGCTTTTGCCAGGAAATGTTGTGTGGCTAACCTGTGTTGTTTGCAGTGCAAAAAACACAAACATTGGCTCAGGCACCAAAGCGGGGTCGGATTTTGTGTATTTAAGTGCATGTGACTGTGACTCATGTGATAACAAGCGTTTTAAAGTGATCGCTCATTTTTGTGCTGTTTCCTGAAAATAAAATTGCGTTGAAAAAGAAAGAAACAGAAGAGTTAATACTGAGACACGAAGTTGTCATTGGTCAGGTATCTTACGATTTTTCTTTGTTCAGCGGAGGAACTGTATGCAACGTTGCATTTTCTGATGCAGGTCCGTGCCAAAAGTAAAGCAGGGTTCGGTTTGTATGGAAGGAAGACGGCTTTCCGGACCAAAAGAGTTCAGGTCGGCGTTGCCTCACCATCAAATATAGTCCTGTCACACCTGGGCACAGTCACCAGTAAAACAGAGGAAGATCTTTCTGTGACAACGAAATCCTCCTCTGACCGGAAGCAACTGATCCTTGCCGTTGTGGTCACCTGCAGTCTTCTTCTGATATCAATTGGCATTCTTCTTATCATTTGTGGGAAAAGAAGAAAGTACTCCAAAAATTTTGTTGCTGATTTTGATAAATATCCTGGATTTGTTAACAATTCAGGTATGTTAAACTCGGAATTGTGGAGCTTTTGCCTCATAAGTAGGTTATAAAAATATGCAGTGAACCATGAGGTTTTAAGTTAGTGATAATGTTAAACTGTGCTGTTCCAACCAGGAGCTGACTGAATTTGTTTCTTGCTTGGTATGAATTAATTGGGGATGCACTCAGCTGAGACTACCGAACACCTTGGCCTGCCCGTTCAGCGATAGCAACACTTCATTGCATGGTGATATATCGGAGTGAAAACTCTTATTTTCGTTTTTAATCGCAGTTGACCTGATCAGCCGAACAACATATATTGATCCGAGCACCTATGAAGACCCATACACTGCTGTGCAAGAATTCGCCAAGGAAATTGACTACAAGTTTGTCAACATTGAACAAGTCATTGGACGAGGTATTGTGCATCTTGCATAATTACGAGCGGTGTTACTGGTGCGTAGTATTATAGCTATTCCAAGGTTGATACGTACACAGTAATCGACGTGTAGCTCACCTGTCGATGTTTGAAGTACATGAGCACAAAAGAAGTAAATTAGAAAAACGGCTGTTTCGACCACAGGTACCTTTGTCCTTTCGTACTGCACGTGGAACATCGAAATTCTAATCAATTAGTATTCTTATCAAACGCCTTTTGCTGTTATTGTGTGGTTCGTGTGCGAATTACGTGATGCTTATTGTGGAAAGTGTTTCCGCTTTTAATTATGCGATTTTCATTTCAGGCGAGTTTGGCGAGGTCTGCAAAGGCGCTTTGGTGTCGACGTCCCAAACAGTCGCCATCAAAACGTTAAAAGCAGGATACAACAGTCAGGAAAAGTTGGATTTCTTAAGTGAGGCGTCTATTATGGGCCAGTTTGACCATGATAACGTTATTCGACTTGAGGGGGTTGTGACAAGAAGCCGCCCTCTGATGATTATAACTGAGTTCATGGAAAATGGATCGCTTGATGGTTATTTACGAGTAAGTTGTTCGAAGCAGATTTATGTTAAAAGTGATGTGACATTCCCTGCCTTGCTCACTCATGATTTTATGTTAGTTGCGAAAAATTGCGCAGCACGTAGTACTCACGACGTTAACAACAGCAAGATTAGAAACAAGGGAATCCAAACATATGAGCTTTATATCGCCTCCTCAAATCTGTAATTTTTGCCTGTGTTCCTACCATCTCTATACTGACGTCTACCTTATTTCATACGCAGATGAATCAAGGAAAGATCTCCGTCATGCGACTGACGCAGATGCTGCACAATATTGCTTCTGGTATGAAGTATTTGTCAGAAATGGGTTATGTACACCGAGACCTGGCTGCACGAAACATCCTCGTGAGCAAAGATCTTGTTTGTAAAGTTTCTGATTTCGGACTCAGCCGAGTTTTGGAGGAAGTTGGCGACGAAGATGTTGCAATGTACACTACAAGGGTAGGTAGATTGCTTTAGTGACTTTAAAGTGAATAAACCTTGCTGCAGTTAAAAGCTCTAGGTGTTCTTTAATTTGAAAGCCTAAACAGTGCAACCAGTGGTGCATGATACTATAGTGAAACAGGTTGAAGTTCGTGACTTCTGTAGTTTTTCGGAATGGAATACCCTTTAGCCATCATTCGCACGTCCACTCTGGCCCGAAGTGGGGACTCCATTCAAGGGCAGACCTGGCACAACAGCCGTGGAAGGCAATCAGTCTCGGTGGGGGAAACCAGGGGGCATATTTCTCCACCCTTGGCAGCCTCTGAGACTGGACCTAATCTATTAGTCAGGCCTTTCCTTGGGACTCCCTGGGTGATGGGGTGTGGGTGATGGGGTGTGCGCTCCACTGATGACTGGGCATCTCAGTGGTAGTAACCCTGGTCCGGAATGCCTTTGAAACTTTCTCGAAGCGATGATCCTCTGTCGTAGAGTTTTGTCACACACAATATTCTGTATCAGAAAATCCTGTTTTTTCGTTATTTGTCTCTTGCTTTTCTAACCTTCCTTTATTTATAAAGTATTTTGCTGTTCAGGGAGGAATGATACCCATCAGGTGGACTGCACTCGAAGCGATTACGCAACGCACTTTCAGTTCATCCAGTGACGTATGGAGTTACGGCATTGTGACGTGGGAGGTTTTATCTTATGGCGAACGACCGTACTGGGAAATGTCTAATCAGGATGTAAGTAGTCTAATGTGAGCATAAGATTTAGCATGAGATATATTTGCACAGAATTGGAATGCAAAGTGATTTTAGCCCAGTGCGGTTGTGAAGAAGTTCACTGCAATTTTTCAACTGCAATTTTAGTCATTCAACTGCAATTTTAAGTCATTCAATTCATATTTTAAAAGCTCGAAATTCGGCCAAAGACTGATCTTCAAGGTAAAAAATGGTGTAGTTTAACATGTAATCTCGCTGAAAAAACGTACTGTTGAAAACCCTATACTTTTGTCACCTTTTTCCATGAATTGTTTGTGGCTTAAACAGTTGACTCATGTTGTGTGATCTGTGTGCGGTGGAATTGAAACCGAAAGCTGACTTAAAATTTTGAATGTTTGAGTTTTCATCTTGCTTTGAATTCAAAAATCTCGAGAAACTATTCAGATTGGTTCCATTAACAGTTTTATCGAGGCGTTAGATAATGATTCTTGTGTGCTCACCGTGTGTTCTGTTTCTGCAGCTATGGCAACATCAGTCAAACCAAAAATTGGTCGATAAAAAAGCTTGTTGAACAAAATTTTGGTTTCAACCTTCTGCTATAAACAATATAAACATGTTCAGGTCTTCATGTATTCTTGGGATGACCCTGGTTAGTACCAAGAGAGTCTTCTCTTAACTTAGGGGTTGTATTCCCGTCAATTCTTTGTTGTCTCAGAAAACCAGACTGACTGCAGATAGCAGGAAAATGTTAGGGATGTTGTGGTGACTGTGGAATTTAACCTGTGTCGATTGTCCGGGACGGTTGATATGCGGCTTAAGGCCTTTGATATAAACCTTTTTTGCGTTTCCACCGATCTGTAGTCACATATTTGTATATTTCGTCGGATATCAGACTCATTTCTACACCTTATTGTCATTCAAAATTCGTCGTTATTGGAAAGTATTTCGCAACATAACTTGTGCAGCGCACCGGTTTGTGACACCAGAACTCTAATGATTCAATGCATTGTCATTGTGGACGACCCTAGAATATTTGTGACACTCCTGTTGCAGTCAGTTATGGCTGCGAACAAACCTGCTCACCATTGTCTTTTCATCCAAACCACGAACAGAATAGCTGAACATTTAAATGTTTTGAGTTTTGTGGATTGACTTCATGTGGGATGCTTTTTTCAGGTAGTTCACTTTGCTGAAAGCGGTTACCGACTCCCCCCACCCTGCTATTGTCCTCGAGTTCTCCACGCAATGATGCTTGACTGTTGGCATAGAGACAGATCGTACAGGCCGTCATTTAAACACTTGGTGACGCAACTGGACCGGTTTCTGTTGGACATGAACTGCTTGAATGACACTCTTAACAACAGGTACGTTGTAAGGAAAGTATGAAGCACATGTAGCCTGATTGTTGTAATTGTTCGGAAACGTAGCTTAAAATTTCCAGCGGTTTCTTCTCTGATCAGGGCAGTGATCTGTTGCGACAGAGTAATACCAACATCAGCAAACAATATTTTAAGAAACATGCAAACCAAACCTCTCGTGAAACAACAATTTCATGGTCATCGGCATGTTTATGTAATTTTTTTTATTTGCTGTATTTTTTGTACATTCTTTCCATATTGCGTCACACGTGCAGTGACGTACACATAACGTATTGAGATTTCGGACTAAAAATTAACTGTTGCGACACAGCATCTTGTCATCGTAACGATTTGTTTGTGGTTGCCGTTGTTTCTGGAGTAGAACGTGTATCTTTCAGGCCATACCTGGAACAGGAGGACTGCATTCCTGAAATTCTCGATCTTTCCTCTCTCGGTCAGTGGCTGGAACAAATGCATCTGCTACAATACAAGCCAATCATGCTTCGTCACGGTTGCGTGACTGCAGAGCAAATCATGCGTTTGACGAAAAGGTATCTGCAGATATTTGTTCACTTCACAGAAGCTGTGCGATTCTATTGAATGTAAAAGTCGATTTTGGTACACGAAAAGCGGAAGTGCTAAATAGCCTTATAATAAATACTACGGCCAAAGCAAACGATACAACTGACATCTTGCAAACGTTTCGATAACAACTGTTATGCACTGAAGATGATAACAGTTGTTATCGAAACGTTTGCAAGATGTCAGTTGTATCGTTTGCTTTGGCCGTAGTATTTATTATAAAAGTCGATTGATTGCGGGAACTGTGATTAGGTTCCTGTGCCATCACTGCAACTGAAATAAGCTTGAAATACAAGTAATCAAACAAGCTATAGGTTAAATATTTAAAATTCCAGCACTTTCCTCTGAGTTTCCATGATGTGTTGATCGTTGCAGCTTTTGCTGAAACACCGCGCGTAACTTCTAAGAACATATCTGCGCAGCAAGAAAAGCGTTTTTTTCGAAAGCTTCAGTTTTTGTTGCATTCATTCATCGCAGCAAAAAGTGTTTATATTGTTGACACCGTTTGGTTATGTCTCTTTAATCCATGAATTTTGTGTGGCTTAAACAGTTCGCTCATGTTGCATGATCTGTGTGAGATGGAATTGAAACCGGAAGCTGACTTAAAATTTAACGCTTTCACATCGTTTCTTCTATACGTTTTTGCCTTATTATTTTGCATCCAACACGATGTCTGCTTGACTTTGAAACAATAAAATGTGGATTATGAGCATAGTGCTTGCTTTAGGCGGGTTTTCGTCAAAAATGAAAAAATCGAGCTAAACCCAGATTCCTTTTCGACTTTGGAATTTCGACGACTTAAATCCTAAAATTTACCTTGAAAGTTTTTAATACAAACCATTCAATAGAATGTTGGAAAACGTTTTTCGGCTTTCGCTTCTGTTTCTTATGAGTGTTTACTCTTGCGTCTTTCAGTGACTTGGAAAGTATGGGAATCGACAGCTGCTTGGACGTGGAAACTATTCTCCAGGAAGCGCAAGTTTTGCGCAGAAAAATCGAAGAAGTCAATAACCGCGGTGTCGCTGTTTGATTTACAGCACTAAGTGCTCGACAGCATGCACAAAATCTTGAAACGTCACACGCAAAACTCCGCCACCAGTGGTGGTTGCTAGAGATGGATGGTGACCGCCAGAGGGTGAATAGAGTTGACCACGGCTGGCTTCGGCTTGCTGCAAAACACTGTGATAAACACGAACGGACAGCACCATGCTTACCCTAAACATTGAAGGGTGGAATCCTCTGACTTTTTTTATTAGAAAAAGGCTTTATTGTTTCTATTTCGTTTGTTTAACGTACTTTGCTTTTTTCTCTTTGATTTATTATTGTGTTTAAGATCAAACTTCACTCTGGCCTTGCCTCTTCTCGCGTACGTTCATCTGCTCGTTTGCAAAAACTTACCAACAAAACTGATGTTGTTTCCGCTTGGGTTTATTTTTCAACACGGACGATGCCATGGTGGGTGTGGGATCAGTGACAACACAACAAGCTCTAACTGTTTTCGCACAAGTTCCAAATGTTGAAATTTGTATTTTTGAACGAAGCATTGCTATACACATCACCGCAGTATCTCTTTCACTTTCCATAAAACATTAGTCTTTCAAGTTTTTCAACTAAACCGTCTTGCGTTAAACTTGGTTGACTTGAGCTGATATTAACGTGTTGTTGGGTCGTTTTCATTAACGGTGCAAACGACGTGGTATCTTGTTACTTATGTTGCGAACCTTAACAAGTTGTGGTTGATTTCTCAAAGACAAGAGTAAAACAAACGTCAAAGTTTGTTGCTTTGAATTATTTTGTTTGGATCACAAGACACAGGAAATTAAAAAATAAACACTGTACATTGCGTGCGACGTTGTGGGAAGCAAGTTTGCATCACTCATACTTCGCTTACAGTTTCCACATGGACACTGTCCATGTGAACGTTGAGTAATCCTCGCCTGAAATAAGTCTGAACTGAGCAACGTCCTCTTGTGCATTGACGGTTCGCTGCTGACCAGCCTCACAGCTTCAGTAACTCTAGTCTTGCCGGATATCCCACAGTTGGAACGACGCCACGTTGTCAACGATACGTTTGGATGTTAATCCCCCCTTCCCCCTCACATACGATGATTGTGACGCCGGCGATGAGACCAAACCTTAACCACTGATGCGTGACTGCGTGTGAGGCAACGGAACGATGGGAAATGTCGCGCACGTCTTGAATTTGCGACAAATACCTGCTTTTAGTGGAAATATGACGTTGGGCCGCGGAAAACTGTTATTTGCTCTGAATGGACAATGATTTGAATGAGGATAAGTCGATATTTGACGTGGAGCGTCACTTTCAACTTTCTCTAAATTTAGGTACGAATGTACGTCAGCTCCCAAAGTAGCTCAGTTCGGTTTTGCATCAAATTTAACCCACCTTTGCACAAAACACGTTGGTGCGTTAATCATGAACGATAAGGAATGTTTCAAAAATTTCGAAGTGTTTTGCAAAAGATTTTCTGTACTTAACTAAAAATGGAAAAGGTAATTTGGAAGTCAAACATAAAATTTCTTAGAAGACTTCTTTCTAACAGAAACACGTTGTGTCATTCTATGATGACGAATACCATTGCTGGTCCGTTTTCTTGAATCTAAATGTTTCAGCTACGCTTTTTGCATTAAACTACAATAAAAGAAATGATTCAAAATATTGCCTGCGGAATGTAAATATACGTTTTATTAACAGGTTGATAAAATCCAAACAATGATTGAAAAGAATATTAGAGTAATTTTCAAGCATGGTTTCATATTTATGAAAATTGGGTACGTAGTAAGGAAGGTTGAAATGATTAGCATGGACAAAATCCAAACACTTTCACCAAAAGGAAAATCCGCCTGACGAAAACAAAGGATTAAAAGTGAGTCGAAAATGCCTTGAGCAAGAGATACAAGTTTCTGCATACGACATCAAAGATTGTAGCTAACTTGATTTGATTTACTGTTTCAACTCCTGAGCATACTACATATGTCTCATCAAAATACAGAAATAGCTGATTTCCTTGCAGTGGCTAAGCTTGTGCTATTTTTTACATTATATTTTTTAGATTTTCATGGAATTGGACCGATTTTAGATGTTACGCTTTTTTTCAGTTTAGTGAAAAAGTCTAAACTTTGGTGTATTAGTGCCAATTTTTCGTCTTTAAAAAATAAAGCTAAGCGTGTTGCAAGCTTGTTTCTTTCCCTTTATGCCACCATTTCCAAAAAGTGGAAAGCAATTAGATCCCCCCTGTTCAATCTAGAATATTTCGTAGAATTTACCATAAAACAACTATTTTTAAATCCTTTGCAAATTGCATGATTTCAGTCTTCGAATACTTTTTACTGTTGGGACTTCAAACACCATGGAAAAAAGTTGCACCCAACTATTATACGCTGAACTTTTTTGTTAGCATTTGTACAATATAAAACTGTTTGTAGGTTTGTTTTGGAAAGGTTCTTTTTATTTGTCCGTTTTCACAAATCAACTGCGTTTTTAGCAAACGAAAGCTTTTAATAACGATCATCTTGAATGGTACAGCAAATTAAAAAAGCAATCTCTGAATGGAGAATTAAGACGATAGTGCAGCTCCGTCTTTAAAACCGATGTTAAAAGCGCAGTTACGCTTAATTGGCTGGCAAGGTACAAATGACCTGCAACTATGATCATCGCGTTAAACCGACTGATGCGAAATCTCGTATAATTTGTACGGAGAACAAAACTACTGCGTTGTATGCCTGAGGCTGTATTCAAAAGCCAAGCGCTTTTCTTGATATACGAAAGTGATAGTTTTTTTACGTATGAAAAGAATTCTTTCGAAACAAACGTTTTTGACAATTCTTCAGTTTTATTTTGATGTCCAGACAACGGAAAGACGATGTTCACAAAAGGTCAGTTTCCCTAAAAAGCATGCGGCAGTTGTTTTATCACGAGTACCAGCAATTACTGCTGAAAAGAACTCTGAATAATTGCGTATGAATACCACCATGCTTGACCGTTGCACCTTCAGACTTGGCAATCTTTTCGTTGCGTGTTCGCATCTCCCAATGCGGAGCAGCAACACGAAAACAAATGACAGCATATAATTGGCAAACAACCAGTGTGTTCTCTCTGGAATCAAAATGAAAACGCCCTTTTCGCTTTTCTTTTCAACCATTTTGCTTCACAATCACGGGACAACCACTTCAGCAACATATGGTTGAAAATCCAGCTCTAGCTGTACTCAGGGGAATACCCATCGTTGCACCGCCTCCGTTGCAGTCTTCCTCAAGATTCTTTCAACCCAAGGGTCAACAATTCCACTTCTAAAACAAACTTAGACCTCAATCCCTTTTGCAGAAGATCCTCTTTAAACTCAAAACGTACACTTGTGGGTCGACTGCACCTTTTTTTCAAATAATGCACAAAAGCAGGTGTGCTGTTTAAAAATGTTGTTAGTTGTAAATAACTACAATTTGTTATGATGCGAATAAATCCTGTGAGGTCCTTGTGACGCATATCAAAGCAGTAGACCAATTTGATCCTTACTGTTAATCAGGCGCGTAGCCAGAAATGTTGATAGGGTGGGGCAAACAACAACCACGTCTCAGTATTTAAATGTTTAATGCCCCTTGTTTTTAAAGCATCATTCATAAAACGTGCATTTTTCTGGCGCTTTTTTCCTCGATAATTAAGTTGAGATAATTAAGTTCAGCCGGCAAATAGAAAGTGTGTTTTCGTTGAGTATTCAATGTTTGCTTTAAGTTAAGTTCCCAGCTTGTACTCTGGATCAAAACCACCATTTGCTCGTAAATTTTCTTGCAAAAACGCATGTGAAAGTCTCTATGCCACAAGTGCAAGATCAGCAGTTTATGTTTTTGGCAGCTAATATTGCAGTTGAGCAAGACGTCATTGTGCCCGCCATTATGATTGCGCTTTTTACACACTTCTGATGTACACCAGCACATGTTCAATCGAAGCCGAGTGGCGACTTTGCGCTAAGACACAGATCCCGGAAGTAGGTGTACAAAACTTGCGCGCATATAAGATGTGGATCTTGTCCAATTCTTAAGCGACTGGTTGACGTATGCAGCTGTTAACGTAATGGCCAGAGTCCCTCAACGGATTTGCAAAATGTTTGGATTTTATGTCATTAAAACGCTGTGAAATGCTACTGCGGTAGCATTTTTGTACGTTACTTGCACTATAAGCTTGCTTCCCGAATTCGATTAGGTATTTAACCTAGCTATTTTGAGTTAACAATATAATTCACAAATATGATAAAGACAATATCGTAAATTAGGGAAGTTACACATGTTCTTTAAACAAACTTGCATATGTTTGACCCACTCTACACAAAGTGAGGAAAAGGTTGGTATTTGCGAAAGCGAACGCACAATCGATTATCACCACGGTTCTGCTCTGAAGTTAAGAAATACGTGTCGCCACAGTCAACACAACGGTTGGTTAGTTTATCTATCCCAGTGTTTCCCATATTAGGGGTCAAAAGCCAAACAAGGGTAGCGAATGGTCAAAAAAGGGTCGCGCCGGGGCGATCCAAACCGGAGTTGTGTGTTTTCAACATTACCACTGCTTGTCTGTCTATAATGTACGTGAGAAAAGAATAGATTGCTGATATTAAAAACGAACTTAGTCACGGGGTGTTCACCAAACTCTGATTTGGGTCGCACTCAAAAAAGTTTGGTAACCGCTGATCTAGCTATTCTAGCGTAAGCGGTTGAAGTCTTTTTTCAAATCCATTAGTGTTTAAATAACAAATTTACTTCAGCTCAGAGGTGGGACAAACTACTGCGCGCAGAGCAGCCACACATACATAAATAGTACGTATTTCGAGTTTATGTTAAAGCAATTTTATCGATCAGATTAGAATTATCGAGATTTTATTCCACACGTTTCGTTCGAAACCGCGTTTTTACTCAACCGGAAGTGACTATTGTTATCTTAATTTTATGCTAGCTAGTGCAAAACGTTTTTATTAATTTTTTTAAAGCGATTATAGATGTAATGCATGCTGTCCAGTGTAGCAAAAAAGTTTTTAATGTGGCTCTCCATAAATAATATTTGACCACCCCTGTTTTAGTTTCATTTTAGTCACAAGCACTTTAGCAAGAAACTAGATGCAAGTTATCTGTAAGTTATGGTAGCATCAATGTTAATTATGGCAGTGTCGTTTTTGCCCTCAGCATTTACAAAATGAAAAGCATATTCCGACTTGATTTCAAATTTACTGAACTATTTCACATTTACTGTAGGTAGGGGGACAACTAACATCTGATGAAAGTTGAAACGCTTTCATACTGTCTAGGCCTAAAGGTCGGACTCTGATGAAGCCTACCTGAAAAAAATTTTTTTAGTCTCCAGTGCAGCATGTGAATTTTTGATGAAAACGTTGACTCCACATATTTGTGATTGAACCGTCACACGGTACATTTTCTGTAAATCACGGCGTTTCCACACCTTTTTCACATTTTGCTTTAAAATGAGTTGGAAGCTGTTTTGAAATAGCTATTTTTTGGATACGTTGCCACACCTCTTTTGCTAACACTACATCTTTGGGGAACACAGTAAAAATGTGGCTCTTGGTATCTGACTAGTTGGCCGTCCCTGGTCTATGGCCACATTACGTAATAAAAAAACTTTGAAACTGGATTGCTTCTTAGTTAACGTTCGAGCTTCAGGGCATATGAAACGTATATCACCGCCTTAGTTTCAAAACTATACAAAAATCTACGACGATCGTTTAAGGCTACGGCTGATGCTGCAGACAAGGGTAAGTTATACAGTATTTTTTAGCACGCCAGAGATATAAGAGAGGAAGTGTTGCGATGTTCTTGAAATAAAGCTTGCATCACAATTAGGTGGAATACAGCAAGCTGGTGCCCCAGAAACAGGTGCGAAAAGCGTTACTGCATTTTTTTACTTGCGGTAAGTGACTGCAAGCGCTAAGATACAAGTTTGTGTTTCACAGTCACCAACGTCCACACTCAAACCTCAGGTAAAGGTCAGCCATGATATGAATTCTCCAGAATTTACACTAAGCACAACGTTTGATTAATCATGGACAATTGGTAAACCATATATTGCTTTGATGATGTTGCACTAAAAGCTGATGTAGGATGGGTTCCTTATGCAGTTTCGTTGATTTGCACTGAAGTATTTCTGTGGCTTACACATCAAAAGCTTGATTAACCTGAAACATTTTGGTTCAACTTTCGGATTGGGGAGCATTTACCCCCCGCTTGGCTACGCGCCTGCTGTTAATAAGATTTTGGATTGCTCACAAGCAAATGCAATTATCATATATCTGTACTATAAACATGACTAGTGTTTCTTTATTTTATTTTGGTACACTTCAAGCTTCTTTCGAAAACCACGTCTTAATAATGGAAACAATCACACTGCAGCTGAAAGGGAATTGGAATAATTTTGTTTCACCAACACCGTGTACACCGTTTTCTAACTAATCGTGGTTTAACGTGACATTGTTAAAACTTTTATAAACGATATTTGCCATTAACAATCGTCAGTGATGTCAATTAGAGTGCAATTTCGCGGAGGTAATTTTCGCAAGAGCGTTACGTAACAAAAAATGGAGCGTGTTGCACACAGCGTTGTAACAGATTACGCAAAAAGTTTCTGAATAAGCTTCAGAGTTCTTTAATCCATTCACTTTTGTTCCCCGCGAAGTCGTAACAGTCATATATCCAGTGGCACTCGAGTCCAGTTGCACATATGCCCAAGTAGCCTACCTGTCATGTATTTTCAGTTAAATGTTTAATAAACATTTTGCAACATAGCAAAAGAGGATAATGCTAGCGAAACCATAGAATGTGACAACATATTTCAAAATACTCCAAACTGTTTTTTAAGTCTCGAACTGCTGAAGGCAACAACTGGACTGCTGAAGGCAACAACATTCTCTTGCCCCTAGGCGTGTGATGTACCACATACGTCTATGCTAACGGTTGCAAGTTTGGTGTCTGCGACAAGAGGCGTTCGTGACGGTCGTGGTCTGCGCTGAATTCGGTTCCGCGGCTTCCACCAACATCAGCTTATAATTCATGTGTTGTGTTCTGCGTCAATCTCATCCAGCAACATGTGTTTTAAAGAAGCATTAAACTAATATCAACTATGACACTGTAAAAAACAGGTGGATGCTGGTTGGGAAAGGGACAAGCACAAAAGGATTTAATTTTCATTGTAAAGTAATAATGGCCCACTTGAAGAGAAGATTTAATTGCAAAAGATAGACCACTAAACGATTAGTCGTGTTCGGGATTTTCCTCAATTTTATTCTGTATCTGCTGTATTTGTCACAAAGCACAAATTGCTCGAAGCAGGGGTTTCACCTCCATTACGAATCTGGTTTGTAAAAACAGGAAGGCTGAAGCTGTACTTTCCTGCTCGACGTGAAACGTCTACCTCATCATTAACGATCTACTTCAAGCAAGATCAGAGAACATACTGGCCATCTCTGCGGTCGCCACGTGTGCACTGCCTTTCCAATCTTGTGTGTTTTCAATTAGCTCAGAAGTCGTCTTGCAACATTTAGCGCAAAATACAATGATAGGATTTTAGTGATCAGTTGCAAACGCACTTCAGCACACAGTTGCACACGCATTCCATCACACTGTTGCACACGTATTCTAGCAAAACAAAGTGACATCAAAAGACCTTTCCTGGCATAACATTTCACCAACAACGTAATTCCTTCCAAATGCAGCAAAACAAATGCAAAGCAAATGCTTTGCTGGCAATTTTCAAGCTTGCAATTTTTGCACGGCAAACAACAAACTGTCAGAAGCCAATATTGGCGACTGTTTGAGTCTAAGAAACGCAAAGTCAATTGTGTCAATGAGGATTTCCGTGCGTCGAAAATGTCACTGGTTTGGACCTGATGGTCTTTTCTCTGTTTTTCAGTCAACCATCATCAAGTGAACGTCATCCTTTTGTTATTATTTTTGTTACTGTGAAAAGTAGCAAATTTTTGAGTAGAGCTCGAAGTTTAATTAAAAATTTTGGTTTTGAGAAAAACACTAGGAATAGTACGAGCGAAGCTAATAAATTTTTTTCAGTGAGTAAGTTTGTAAAGTGCGGCAGGTTTTATAAGAAGGTGATGTGAGAGACTGAGAATAACAAGTGTAAGGATCATCTTCTTCTTCCAAGAAGTTCTCAGCAAAGGCTGAAAAGTTATTGCTGTGGTAGTAACAGTTGTGTTGACGCTTTCCGGGTTTTGGGCGAAAATTAGAATCCCTGCATAACTCAGGCAAATGGGAACGCCGTTCCCACACCAGATAAACAGGAAAACTGCACCAAATAGTTCAAATCAGTGCCGTATCAGCCCAACCCTGGACCCCCCAGAATGCTTACAGGGGCCCACTTCTTGCGTGCGAGCAGCGGTTCAAACAAAGTCCACAAGGTCCTCAAGCCATTTAGTGTTGTTGATGTCAGGGGACCGCAGGTCTTCCAGGCAGTTCCGAGGGCGAAGGATGTCACAGTCGAGTATTATATGAATGGCCGATTGCTCCTCAGCTCCACAGGGCCCCCCTAATGGTGATTTATAAAAAATGTTATGCTACATCTCGAGGCTGAATGGCCTTCAAGGCAAAATATCCTAATTGCAGACACAATTTTGGCAGGACCAGGCCCGTGGCCAGATTTTAAGGTTTGGAGGAGCAAAATGCATTTTTAGGGGGAAAGATTTTTATTTTTATCATATATTTAAAAAAAATTTCTGAGCACAACAAAATTTGGGGGGGGTACAAAAAATATTTGGGGGTAACTGCCCCCTAATGCCCCACCGTGTCTGCGGGCGTGGGCAGAAGCTTCGCCAGAAAGTCTTCCATTGGATCCTTCATGTTTGTGCAGGGGGGTTGAACATTCTGAAAATTTATTTTTAATTCACAACATGAACAGCATTTGCAGATTGTGCAAATTAATTATAAATATTTCCCGCAAATACCCAAAAAAAGCTCGTAGTTGCCCACTAAAATTTTTGAACGAGCTTAACAAAAGGAATTGGGTCGTAAATCATTGTTGTTTAATTGACGGCGATTATTTAGAGATGTCGTAATGAAATGTAAATGTAAAAATAATTGCAGGAAAGCAGAATCAATCCTGTCGTTCAGTTTTCATAACATTACTACCGAAGGAGCAAACATGAGGCCGGTCAAAGCATGTGCGCTGCGATGAACATTTTCTTTCATAAGCGCAAATTGATAAACTTTACCATGAGCTTAAGAGTAATATGCTCATAAAGCGTGCGCATTGGGCTTTCTACTGGCCGAAATGCGCATGAATAAACGTTGCTGATGTCTGGACTTGTTAATCTCCTGGTGCATGACACATGTTTAGATTAATAAAATTTTGTATCTCACATCGCCTACCAATGTTAACAAATATAGAGTGAGGCCTACGTGGATGCAACGGTTAACATCCATAATTCATTAACTGAACTACACTGTTTTGGGATATCCCCAAAAATAGACTCTTTTAACTACACAATTAACTCCATCTGGCTTTCTGAACAGCAGGCTGCACAACTGTGTAACTTTGGTCGTAAGCACCAAAGGTATTTTGCTGCTATGCAGTACAAAATAAGAGAAGACTACCTGGGCTAGACATAGTAGCTTACATTTTTTACAACAATCACTACACAAAACACGTTGATCAAGTGGAAGACTGACTTCTGGACGTATGCAACGAGACATGTAGGAAGGGCCGGATGAATGAATGCGAGGCCCATCAGGGCAAAGTAGGCCCGTAACCAGCTTGGGACACCAGGTGGGGCGAAGAATTTTCTGAGAGGAGTCCAAATTTTTTAGACTATGTCCAATATTTTTAAACTATGTCCAACACATTTTTCCAGGTAAGGCGAAAAAATTGTTGGTTTTGTTGCGATCGGAAAGCCCGAGCGGCAAGTGCGCAAAGCTTCACACTGTGGCGGCGAGCAACAATGGAGATCACATTCCACGATCGCTCTATTATTGCTTCTTCGCGCCACATATATATGGGTGTGATTCTTCGCGCACATCCCGTTCGTGGTGAATAGCACATTCAACGCAACGCTCTGGTCTTTATTGCGTAACAATAACACGGCAATAAATTTTCAAGTGTTCACTTCAAGTTACGGTAGTAGGCGAATTGCTGCATGTGATCAAGGCTCCCACTGAGGGTTTTTTCCACCCAGATCTGTTTTTTTAATCAACTTGCGTGTCTATGTGGTTATTATGAAAATCGCGTGATATCTGTGTTTTATGAAGTGATAAACTCATCAGCAACTTCAATGTGTTCAATAATATAAAGATAACTTTACATTACAGTGTTTACATGCGCACATCAGGTGAGAAAGTACGCATATCGGATGAAGCAGAACGTGTTCAATCGGTTTCATATCCTCATATAAGATCATTGTCCGGGTTATATACAGTGGTGTGTTTAGGGGAAGGCAAACGACGCACTTGCTTCGAGCCCCCCTTTGCAACTGTAATGTGTAAAGTACCTTGCTTTCAAAGGGACCCAACAGCAACTGTAATGTATAAGTACGTTACTTTGCTTTCAAAGGGGCCCCCAACAGCAGTTGTAATGTGTAAATACATTGCTGTCAAAGGGGCCCAAAGCATGGGCGCAATTCTGTTCTAAAATGTGGGGGGGACAGCTTGGTGTGAGACCAATTTTGTCATCGGGTCGATGCAGAAGTGACGTTTTATATATACAGATTCCCAATCTTATTTCTAAAGGTGTTTTGAGAGCAACACTAATTACGCTTTGTCCTTGCAGATGATTTACATACTGTATTAATATACTTAAATTTGTTGCTGGACACGGTACTGCAGTTCAGCCTGCTTCCATTAATATCATATTTGGATGCAAACAAGCACAGCAATATGATAGAACACATCAATTGGGCTTTTATCAGAGCTGTCAGTTGGAGTGCACAAAATGCTGAATCGCATTGGCCGCACGTGCATATCATTCTTACAGTAGAACATTTCCGTTTTCATGCATTTTATAAGTGTGGGTTATAGCGCGATTTGATGTCTTGTTCAAGTTGCTTTACGTTAAAAAGACGATAAATATTTTTTTTGCACATTTCCATTTTTTGAAAAAGCTACAAATCGTTTTAATGCTACTGGGCATCATGCATGCATCCCCATCCCTACCAAAATCTCCATTGATATGCTCTTACCAGCAACAAAAACATTTGGCCTAAAATTAGCGTAGCCTACTTCACTAAATGGTTTCAATCTGTATTTACTGTTGGTGGGTGGAGGATGTATCCTTTCAATCTCTTCTTGTTGCTCCCTGCATACATACCCACACAGAGTTGTAAAAGGGCCCCATTTTAAAGCCTGAACCCGGCCCGAGCTCGAAATCACAAGCCCGAACCCGGCTCGAGACCGACATTTATTTTTGAAGCCCGATTTAAGCTCGAAAGCCAAATTTACGGAGGGAGTTAAGATATGCGCAACTGCGGAGTAACAAAAAACGTCGTGTGCAGGTGTACTTGAAGGTACACGGTTTATCACATCGAAAAAACAACCACCTTGACCAAAACATTGGCATAATCTGGCACAAACCTAACATGTTAGTAAACGATAATACTGCGGAATATAATGTTTATTGTTTCTCAACAAAAAAAGAAACTATCACGAAACAATCTACGATGGCCCTATAGGCATAAAATAAACTTTCTAGGATAGCGCTACAGACATGAAAAGCCGGCTTGTAGGCTTCTTAAAACAAGCCAAGAATCGCATGAGTGATTGATCTTTTCGACGCAACGCCATCTCGTGCTAATTTCCTCACCGCTGTCGCCTTCTCAAAGAGAGTGTGAGACAAATCCAAACAGAAAATAAAAGAACGCAGCTGTGTTTGAAAACAGAATTAGCTGAAAAAAATCACAATCACTTCACTCACAGAAGCGGTGAGCACAACAAATCTACGCCACGAAAGAAAAATATCGTTACTTTTAATGTTATAAAAAAGTTTTGTATGCAGGCCCGAAATATTTTGACAAACTTAAGCCCGTGCCCGAGCCCGGCCCGACCCGACCCGAAAAACCCGCCCAGACTTATAACTCTGCGCCATGTCAAAAGTTTCATTCTAAGAGTTTTACTTGCATAACGACACAAATATATTTGAGATTAAATCAAAATGCACGACGGTGAATTGGCAAAAAAGGTCCCGAATTTCACCTTTAACATGAAAAGAATGTCCAAGAAAACTACCGTAGATGCAGTGGGGTACGCAGAAAATTTTAATGGGGGAGTGTTTCTATCAGTGGCATATGGTGGTCATTTGCATTTTGTGTTCTCTGTTTGTGACGTCACAATTTGACGTCATATTCATGTTTCCAAACTAACGTTTTGGCGAAGTTTGTTGACATGATATGCCT
>Ga0210059_1000365_pt1 | contig 55441 bp, 32 predicted proteins | sample Ectturendosymbi2_FD_188042 | JGI IMG/M metagenome (GOLD analysis project Ga0210059, IMG submission 188042) | Ecteinascidia turbinata endosymbiont from Florida, USA - Sample 2 (SPAdes) (version 2) | ecosystem: Host-associated > Tunicates > Ascidians > Unclassified | place: Key West, Florida... | reverse complement strand
CCCCCTCTGCACGCCACTGTGCAGGCAGAATGCAGGAAAATGATAGAAATGGACAGGACGACAGTGACATTGCAGAGACTAGCGAACCTTCCACAATCACACGAGCTGCAATGAACAGACACATTTAATCGTGAGCGGTCTATAGCAAGGGACCAGCGAATCAACAGGGAGGTCAACTCGCAGCCAGCCTTAGTGGTCCAGAAGGTAGTGAGAAATTTTTTCAAGAGTTCTGGTGAGCTAGAAAATGTTTGTTGCAAACCGAAGAAAATGTAGCACGCAAGAAATTATTAGTTGTGTTATTGTGTTCATACAGGCAATACTATCGTAGAAAAGCAAACACCATCAAATTGTACGGAAATATTTTCACTTCAGAAATTGATATACTACATGTAAAATTGGAATTTTACTAAGTGCATCATTTTTTTAGAGTTTGATGAAAACGCCTCCGTTTACATTAAACACTGCAGTTATCGTTTTCGATTTAAAGTAGGTTAGTTTGCTAATGCTTAGCATAGGGCTATAGACGATGGTCACAAAGCGTACGTTTATACGCTGGTTTGAAACATTTTCAAATCAAACATTGTGGGAGATTTATGAAATTGCCAAGAAAATAACATGAAAAATAAATGCATTGTCAAAAATACGTCCTTTTGAATAATTTTATTCGAGAATTCAGTGCCATTAAATATGCGCTTACAAATGCAGCTTAGATCTGCCACGGTTGAAAAAATTGCCGGTATTTTTACAAAACGTGTCTGGCAACCCTAGTCATGGCGTGTGTTTTAAACTACAGTCCGCGTAGTGTCTCTAATTTCAAAAGCTTTAGCATGTGTTTGAAACTCCAGAATTAATGCTTTAGTACTTATTCATTTCACCTGTAAGTTTTGCTAACAATTTACAGGACTGAAGATGTGTGCTTCACGCGAAATCGATTTCCTGGTAAAATGTTTTGTGAGCAGATTTGGCTGTTTTGCCCTTGTGGTACTTTCTGACTGAGTTAACACAAGATGTTTACAAAATATAAAGTCTAAATTCATAGTATTATGTCATAATTCACAAAATGATATATTTGGAAAAGATAGAACAGATTCTTCCTGATGTAAACCAATAAGAGCTATACGCAACTAAAATGTCTTTAGTTTGGCAATGCAATACTGGATTTTCAACTATTATTTTTGTACGGTCTTATCAGTTAGCATTCATTCTATCCCTAATATTTCTAGGATTTAATCACGAAAGTAATTCCGGACTTGGGAAACATTTCAAAATATCTGAAGATTTCGTTGAAAAGTGAGATATCTGCTTCAAGCAACACAGTTGATATCAGACAGATCATCCAAGCACAGTTCGACCAAGAAAAAATACTCGGTAAGCACTGTTTTACTTAACCAGTTTTCCAGTATTGTTTAAGCTATGAAAAATTGAGACTTCAAATGCACTCCTTCAGATAGGCAAATGTACCCCTGGGGGTACATGTACTCCACGTTGGGAACCGCTGTTTTAGAGCGTCAGTATCGTCATTTTCGGCTTAACGCTTTTCCATTTTCCCTAGTAACAGTGGGAGATGGTACCTTATAATTGGATTAGCCTACTAGGGGCATCGCATCAGCTAAATCCGACTCTGGTATACTGAAGAATTTAAGTGTAAAAGATAACAGAGCTATGTTGATTCCAGAAATGAGTCAAAACCATTCTTTGACGAAGTTTGTTCTATTCGGAGTGGTTCATAGGATGACATTCTTTCTGCTTTGGTGCTTCAATTGCCACGTTGTATCGTCTACTCGCATTATTTCTGCTGTGTAGCGAACCACCTGGTATGCTGTAGCTCGTGCGACATGAAAGAGGGGGCGAGGGGCAAAGGTGAAAAGCGAGGACAATCTACAAGGAGATAGCAGTTTTAATGATTTGCAAAATATGCTATTTCTTGTCTCTTCCCTTGCCGAACTTGCAAAACATCAAGTGACGGTGCTCAGCCGGTTACGCGTTCTGTAAAACTTTCTGGGTCGAATTAAATGTGAATAAAGTTTACATATCGCAAGCGACTTTTTTCATGGCGGTTGCTGCATACATCCAAAATTGTATTTAAAAATTTGCTCCCCTCTTGTGATTTTTGGCCCCCTTGCTGCCACATCCTGCCGACGGCCCTGCTTCGATGTAGTGCTTTAGTATGGAAAAGGCCCTCTGTACAAAACACATTCCGTAAGGCTTGCTCATTTTAAATTGTTCTTTGAATTTCTCTGTTTTGCCTGCTTGCACAGACTATCTGCTCGTCAATTACGAATTCAATTCATGTAGGGAATGCACCTCTATTTCTCAACAGAGAACTTATATGAGAATACCCACTTTCGACACACAAAATACCTGCGAAATTTCAAATACCGTGGTCTCTGGTACAGAGCAAGAGCACACTATATATTTTGAACTGCGCATTCACTTAGAATGGAAGGCAACACCCAGCGGCAGACAATTGAAAATGCACTCACCATCGACGATTAAGAAAAACAAAGGCCAACGTTTTTCAACTGTCAGACTCAGCCACTGCCAATTCATTGCCATTTGTTGCTCAGTTTTACATTGTCTATTGAGTCTGTAAATAAATTATTACTTGATAAATCAAAGAAAGTACCTGAAATTCAACTAGCACCTGAATGCAGTGGCAATTCTAAGGGGAGGCCTGGGTGGGCTATGGTCCCTCCAGATTTTTGCTTGGTCCCCTGTTTGCCTCCCCCCAGTTTTCTTCTTAATTTCCCGTTCAAGTTCGTTTGGTTGACATATACAGCAGATACTATCGATCAGAAATATTTTTAAGCGATAACTTAAAAACACTGTAGCCTGCATTCAATATTTCCCAAATGCATGATAAGCTGTAATGTTGTGTTTGACAGTCGGGTAACTAGAGTTGTTTATGATAACACACGACACACACCAGTGCTGTAGTTGCTCGTATCCTGCGTGAGATTTAGTCAGACTACGGTCTGGTGTTGAAAAATTCATTTCGAAACTACGACACAGTCGCAGAAATGGGAAGATTGATCTTTCGTGCATTCTAGTTTGAGATGGAACTAGATTGTATTACTGTCAGCAGATCGTTGCTTGTCCCAGTGGCAAAAGGTTTGTGAAAGCATTAAGAAATGGTTTCAGTTGATTTATCCAAATTTGTCCTAGCTGTAGTATTGCGTTCTGCTGCCTTGTACATATGACTTCGACACATCTTACGTAAGTGATTCGTGACTGCAGTTTTAACTGTACCCCCACATGTCCTGCAACTTCATAGAATTTTTTACGGGTTTTCTGTAATGATTCAGAAACATTTCTTTCGAATATTTCATTCATTGCCCAGGAGGTCAAATATTTCTATCAGAGAAACACTTGAAAGAATTAGCAAATCATATTCATTAGGTGAAAATTATTTAAAACATGAAAAAACTTTGGCAAATAATTTGCTTCGGAAGGAGTCGAAGCTGCCCATATCGCTCAAAGAATTTTTTTCATTTATAGCTTCTTAACAACTGCATTTGATTGTTGCTGGTAGCTGCAACTCTTCCCGTCACCAAAGCTTCATGTGAGAGAAATTTTTCAAAAATGAAAGTAGTGTAAACATTTCCCAGAAATTCCATCACCAGTGAAAGATTAGGTAACACTGATCTACTTTCAGTTGAAAGGGTACGAGCTGAAAAAATAGATTTAAATGATTTCGTTGATGAATTTAACGGTCGACATGCTAATCGAAGCAATAAATTACACTGAGTTGATAATGATATAAATTTCTAACGTAGACTGTGCAGGGATCTGTGTGAGATTTACATTGCTCATTGTCTATTTGTCTGAATCTGTTTTGAGTTAGTGCGTGTTTTTCTCTTAAGGCAAGACAGTCGTGAAACAACCCCAGTGTTGGAAAGTTAGCTTTTGAGGATCAGTCAGAGGAAAATTTAGTGTGAATATTAAAATGAACGACTCTGTTGGGAATATTCTGCAAAGCAAGTTTTACGCCTGCTGTTACATCTTGCTATCAGGTACACGCCCTAAACGCCGATGCACACTTGCCTATCTGCGGCGCGGCTTTGCTACTTTAGGTGCAACTGGTGCAGAAACATCTCTGCTCTTAACCGCACACTACATTGAATAGTCCTCGCTCTATCCACGCTACAGATGGGCATTACACTCGCAACAATAATTGCATAATATTGTTATGGTTAAACACAACCACAAAATGTCCATAAGCTACGACAACCACAAAAACGGATTGATCAGAAGTCACCAATCCGTTGGCAGATGGCTTATTTTAATGTGTTTTGTAGTAAGAATATTTTGACGAAACTAGTTGGCTATCAACAGCCTGCTTGTCTCTGTGTCAAGATGGAATTCGTGGTTGGAACCATTTCGCTTTTATGTGAATTGTATTCACTTTCGTGGAGCTGTTTCCTTCGTGTGGGTTCGGCACAATTGTGTGCGGGAAATGGTTTTTCGTTTTACATGTGCAGTGCCGTGGAAGTTGCATGGTTAGCACAGAATATTCGAGACAGCAGTACACGTGTGTGATTGCATCTACAGTGGCGTTTAGGTGTCTCTAATGAATAATAAGGAGAGTTCATTTTTAACGATATTCACAAGCCTATGTTGGGTTTGATAGGGTAAATCATAGTAACTTATATCTTCAAAACAACGAAAAATCACCATGCAAGATAAGCATTTATGTTGGCTCCCTACTTTTTCCTTGACCCAGCAGTGGCCCCCCCACTCTTTTAATTCTAGAATCGCCACTGCCTGAATGCTGTTTGCTGTAGTGTTTTCCGGCCGATCATGCCCTGACTTTTAACCATTTGTCAAATTATTCGCTTCATACTGTACAGCTTATGACAAAGCTATGAAAAACAAGTTATGTTATTCATCCAAAAATGCCATGTCATCAAAACATCTCACACAACTGCGCACGATAGTGCTGCACAACTCGTAAACTCACCTTGATAATTTTGTTGGGTTAATGTTTGAAGCAGATTCCCATGTGGTTGTGTCTCAAACGCATTAAACACTGTTGCGTCAAACACCGTAAATACACGTATCTGTAAGTGCTGATTTTTTATTCAAAGAGCTGTTTAACTGATTTGATACTGTCTTTCGGCTGCGCAGTCCCTTTCCATAGAGATACCTCGAAGCAGATGCAGAGTGTACCACAGCACTTTGACGAGTTATCCTATAATTGTGATATCGAAACGAGTTACCTATAATTGTGATATCGTCAATATTTGCAAGGTCGCACATTAAAAATTTCGATTTTGTGCAGCTTCATTGCAACTTACCGATGATGAAATCTGTTTGATGTACATACAACAAAAAGATATGGGTCGTGCGCAGAAGGCGTTAATGCAATTAGTCGTACAGGAAGCAATACCATTACAAGAAGGATTTGACGAGCTTGTCAGTTCTGCAGAATGGAAAAGGCTTTCCCTTAATCAGTCCTCGTCTGGAAGTGTGCAAATATTCACTGATGTGAGGGACTTGATTTGAAAACTTGCTGCATTAGAATTACTTATTCTACTGCTATTAGTTTGCAATTATGACGTGTCCAGTGCTTATCCAGGATTTTGTACATTCTGCATATGCCATGTTCACCATTTGGTTTTAAAAAAGTTAGAAACGCAAAGCACTGTTTTGGGAGTCGAGGCAACCACAAAGTTGGAATCTGATGTTGTTTAAATGCCAAGTAATTGAAGAAATTTTGTAGTACGGCCTTTTTTGAAATTCTGTACAAGCAAAAAGTTTCAGATCCGGCGTGGTTCGGTTATATTCATTTGATTCCCAGTCGGTTTGTTGTTTATCTGAATAATTGGATGTAACATTGTTTCTTTGCTCAAATTGTCATAAAATTCATCGAGCGGTTTCTGATTATCAAGAATGCAAAGAATGGCTGTAAAATACAAAAAAATGTGCACAGTTCTTTATCCACGTCATGCTTTCTTCTTTCAAAACATAGCAGACTGAATATCAAAAACGCCATTGTGAATCCGCCCTTCAAAAGATCATCATTTTTTATACAGAATTAGCATATTTCATATTCAACTGTGATTTTTGACGACTACCAATCAATATTTACTGAGTGATTTATCGTCTGTACAGTTCACGTCTTACGTCTGCGCAGTTCATGTTTTATATATCTGTCAATAATGGCGGAATGCAGAAGAACTTACAGATAAAGTTCTTCTGCACTCCGCCATTCTTGACAAATGTACAAGCAATTTCGAAATCTTAATTTTTTCAAAATTCATTGGTTGTCGTTTATTTAACTGTCGGTCCACCAAGTACTTATGCTGTTTTTTGCGTATGATTACATCGCTAAGTTTTCAACCTCAAGCCATATTTGAGAGATTTCAAGTTGCTGCATATTTGTATTATTTGAAAATTCGTAGAGGCAAGCACATGCCAACTTACTCATTTTAACAGAAAAAGTCGTCGACAATAATTGTTGTTGGATTGACTTTCACATTTAAAGAAAAGTTTCGGGAAATAAAGGCTCATGTCAGCGAAAACGCAATAAATACATCGAAAGTGGAACAAAGCTACGTCGTCGTCAAGTACTTCCAAGGAAACATGAGCGTTTTCAGTGCAGAAAGTAAACGCTGTTTGAACAAAGTTGATTTGGAATACCAACTAGATATTGATGAACAAAAAGCTGCAATTGTAATCAGAGGAAAAAGGGCAGATATTGTGGCAGGTAAGGACTGTACGAAAAATTGTCTGTTGCGTGTCATTTTCAACACATAATAATAATGGAAGTCTTTATCATAGTGTGCTGGGTCACATCAACACTCTCACTAAAACTAAAACAACGAACTTTCCTAATCCGTGAGCTTGCAGCCAGTGAGGGGTGAAAAACAAGCAGGTTTGAGAACATCTGCATTCGTGATTTGCTTTTTCGTTGCGGAATACTGTGCTTCAGCATGGCAGCACAATACACGCTCTACAAAGATTGACACTCAGCTTCGATCCTCAATGAGAAGTATCTCCGGTGAGTTAAAATAAACACCTGTACAACGTGGTATCCCACTATGCGCCACTGTGAGCGCAGTTGCCCACAACATCTGATAAGCAAAGCTGAACCTCACACATGAATCAAGAAATCGAACACAAAGGTTAAAATATACCTCTCGTAAAGACCACTTCCGACGCACCCTAGACAAAAGAGTAAAGTAACGAAACAATTTCCAACAACTCGAAAAATACCAATACAATCTGGTACAACTGCCAGAAGAACAATTTACAGTACCTACTAAGGCTAAACCCGGTGCCGTCCCAAAGTCACCCAATCATGGACTTTACATTCTGCTAGATGTAAAAGCTTATAGCCAACTGTCGTACTGGTAAACAAACATAAAGAAATCACACACTCCACCCAGCCCCGTCGCCACGGAGAGGCTTTGGTGGGCATGTCCCACCCAAACAAAGCTCCAAGTCACCCCAAATTGAAACATGAAACACTATAAACATTTTTTCAATTTTTAAAATGTCAATCCCCCCGCAGAAAGGCAAAGCCCCAGTATTGAAAACTTCCTGGCGACGGTTCTAATTCCACCGCTGGGGAATGAAAGAAATCCCGTCCTGCTGACACTGCCACGCACGACAACACGCAATAGACCACTTGGTCTTAAGTTGCCCCACCAAACGAATAAATGTTCTAGATTGCCCCATTGTTTGTCTTCAATCTTTTCACCTTATTTTTATATAAACAAAAATATTATTCTTGCAAACCTGCTTCCTAAGATGGCTGTTGATTATACTCCATGCTGAGTGAATTGCGAAAAGAACTGAATGGAAAAGGTTGTAGTGATAAGCACTAGGTTTACCGCGCTTTCTCGTCGTTTACCGAAGGTATCGAAAACGACGCCCATGCATTTTATATTGTATTCAAATACGGATAACAACTTTATGCCGCAGTGCTTTGTTTGCATGTGCTATTGCCAAGATTTTTCGTTGCCGAAGGAGCGTGTAGTTTAACAAACACAGAACAACTAATATTTGCCGCTGGTTTTCACAACAAAGAACGGAAAGGTCTCTGGCAAATCGATGTATATGGATATAGCAGCCAATATGTATTGCTTTTTGAGTTCGAATTTTACGCTACCACAATGTAGGCCTAAAGCATCCCCCTCAAGCGGCATCATTATAGTCGATAATTAGCCGTTTTTTCCACATAGTTTCAATGATTGAAATTTTGCGCCGTGCAATGTTTTCTTCCAGACGCAATGATGTTAAAAAGATGCCACAAGTGGTGTTGCAAAATTTTCTATTAATTTTTTCTGTCAACTTGATCGCAACATACTTCGACAAAGCACATTATTTTCACTTAGGAATAATCTTTGCCACATATTTCATTTCTGTGTGTGCTATTACCGAAAGTTTAATGTCATGTTGCTAGGCTTTATTTGGCAGAAATGTATTGAAAGAGTAGCATGTTTTTGGAGGAATTAGCTGCTCATCAACTTGCAGTGAAATATTGCCCTCCCGTATATTTCAACTGACACATGGACAAAAGTGTCTGGAAGAAAAGATTGAGCGAAATTGTCTTCTCCAGACCCAGATCGTTTTCGGTTAGGTTTACCTTCAAACCTCAGTCTTTTCAGAATGGATGGATACTAGCTACATATTAGCGCTGTTTTCTGAAAAATATCGTATGTCGTTAAGAACCCCTTTTGTCCTTACAACCTTCCGGCTTATTGAGCAGCAATAAACGATTCTAGCTCACATGTCTTCTCTTCTGTGAGCTTCCTCAGTGGTGTGCTCATCGTAAATGTTTACTATGCCTGTGGAGGCTTGTCGAGATATTCATGTGATAGCAGTAGAAACGTGAGCTTATGTTCTGCCTATGGTTAATGATAAGTGTAGTTATATGCTGTTTTATTTATTCCGCAAACAGTTGAGCGTGCAACAAGGATACAGTCAGTGGCGTAGCAAGGGGGGCCCATGGCCCCGGGCGGCACCTTCTGGCGGACGGCACTCTGTTCATAAAAAATAATTTTTCGTTGGAGTTTAAAAGTTCTAACTCTTCTTTCTTAAACTCTTTTCAGTTTTTGTGTTTAAAATCCGTAGACTGGTAGTTTAGCCCAAAAAACAAGACATGTGGCTGTAGAGTGAGCAAATTGTTGAAATGTTTCCCAAAGGTCTAGGTCAAATCCAATGTACTAGATTACCCCAATGTTTGTCTTCAAATCAGGGTTATTCTAATACACTTGGGGGGGCAATTGTGCCCCGATCCCTACACCTTCCTCTCCAGCCAAAGTTATTTCCCCCATCCCAGTCAAAAGTCCTTTGAACAAAGGAAAGAGACTAGCAAACATGACTGCTCCGGTAGTGCGCCGTTTATATTGACCCTCATTTCAAAATTTTGTAAAAAAGGCCGTGCATGAAATCACGGTAAATAGTCAAGGCTAGCTTAATCCTTTTTCTCCTATCGGTGGTTCCTCAGCAACATCCCAACGGCACATCATAACATCACCTGACACCTAGACATTGGCGACGAACATTTCGCTGAGGCGGCGATAGCTCAGTGCTCGCCTCTCAATTGAAAGATTGTGTGATTTTATCCACGGTTCCGGAGTGAATCACCGTAGCGCTCCTTGAGCATGAATTTTCACCTAAACTTCTTGGGCAAAAAGCGTATTTCAGGCGTTGGCTTGCTGCAAATTGCCGTCACCAAAGTTACAAGCAACATTTCTTGTAACATCTCATGCTATTTTTAATGTTCAGTGGGATATTTTCAATATGTGCTATAAGCTGTAGCCTAATTTTTAGGTGGGCTTATCAACTTTAAATTTTGGCGGTTGAAGTGAAGAATTTTGCAAAGGTAACGCAAATCATTTTCAATACAACTGCTGTTTTTGTGGATGAAGTAAATGTGTCGGAAAATGACATTCTTGAAGCGGGATATTGCAGTTGCTGTGCTTGCGTGGGTTACTTAGAGCTCTGATTGCAGGTTGTAGGTTTGAACTGCAACTATACGGTGAATCAGAGCCAACCGATGGGCAACGTGGATTTCGTAGGTGTCTTCTGTGGATAACGGTATACACAACATTTGCGGTCATAGAACAAGGTATTTGAACAATAAAAGCTTAGAAAAGGTATTGCTTTCATTTTGATGAATTTGAGACAAAAACTTAGTCTGAAAACTTAGGGCAAACGACATGTTTAGATATGATTGTGGTGAAGACTTTTATTAAAACGGACCTTATCGAAACAGTTGCACAACATGGCAATGACTGTACTGAATAAAGTTTTGCAAGGTAATTACCGTCGAACGTAAGACGATGTAATCACTGAGCATTCAAAAGGCCTGTGTCTCACCTGGCATGGTTTGGTAATACAGTTTTCGAAATAGATGTCTGTTGGTAACGAACGAAGTAAAGGAATAACTATACAGGTGTAATTGGAAGATGCTTAACAGCTGGACCAAGAGTGCAGGTCAATGAAGGCTACAAGTCAGCACTTCTCAACCAGAGCCAGTTTTAAACCTATTTCACCTATCTTATCAAAATAGGTCCCGTACGAACAGAGGGCCCCCTGCAAGTGCCGACAGAGCCTTTTGTATGTGTGTTTGAATTCTTTTGTACAGTCTGAAAGATATAAACCAGTACTGAAACGAAGTGAACAATGAAACAATCTTTGCATGACTGAGATCATATTATCAAATTAATCAGTATTATAGCGTGCTATATGCAGTGTATATATGCTTTGTTTTAGTTAAAGATGGGGACACTACACGAAATATTAAAATACACAAATGTTCGCATCTTTAAGTTAGGTATGCCACCATCACATCCCTTAATTTTTTTCGTTTGATCTCCCTGGAATGAGTAAACTATTAAAAAGCCATGCGGTGGGCTTACCGGAGACTAAAAACCAACATGAAAGAACATTTGACGAAACATGTTGTGTCCATATATGCATATGTAAAAATGCAAAAAAATAGGAAAAGTAATGATAAGGAAGACGGCGACAAGCAGAAAAAAGCAAGACTCATAATCGACAATGAAAAACAAAACCCATTTCAGTTCGTGAGTATTTGGTTGTGATCTTCAAGATGCTTTGACAACCCTTATATTTTTAAATGAGCACGAAACAGGATCTTCTTTAATTTTAAATTCTTTTCAAATTTGAAGGGTGGAAAAAGTGGCACTTTTATGGTCGGCCCCGGGCGGTACTTAGCCTCGCTACGCCACTGGATACCATTAAAAGCTTTTGCGCTGTAGATATTTACTGTACCTTATCCTCACCATCGCTGTTATGTTCTTCACCCTGTCCATATAAGCTGTTGATCAGCTGATGTTCTTCATTGTTTGAGACAGTTCTTGTAAACCACTGCAAGGTCGCTCTAGATCTCGGGGCAGGTGTTGAGCAGCCATTCGATTGTCTCGTCATCCAGAGCCGTCAGGCCATGCCCTCTATAGGGAGGTCGGTGGATTAGACAGTGAAGGACAACATGGTCAAGGATCTGTGCCGCAGAAGGGCCATTCACCATTTGTGTCAGCAGTAGCAGAAACATCCGTCACCGGTGCGGAGGTAGTTGAGCCGGACCGGCACGCTGTTCATGGCAAAGGCTGAATGGCCATTGGCCGTTTCAATGCCACTTGATTTCTTATCCTGTTCTTTATCCCGATACTTCATCATCCGTGTACCAATTACGGACCACATCAGCGACTTCCCGTGCTTTTAATCTCAAATAACCTACGACAAACTAAACTCAACTAGGCTTAGAAACACGAATTAGACAATTTGGGGTTTTGTACAATTACTGCAATCTCAATACTAGTACAAACTCATATCTGGAAAAAAAATAGAAAAAATCTTTGCAAGCATGGTGAAAAGAGCAAAACAGCGGACCCATAAAAGTGTTTTCTAAAATCGGCATTCACAAGAATTATGTGTAGAAATTATGGCTGTTACTGTTCACTGACTCAAAGAAGTACTATTAAATACAGAATCAATTATTGCTCGGAAAAGTGTCGAATAAACTACAGATTAGTGGATTGCATATGGTTTGTTTTCAAAACGCATATCTAAATGAGAAACCTGACGAATGCACATAAAATTGCAAATAGTATTTGAAACTGTTTGAATCTGACTTTACTGTTGTCTACATAAAATCCAACATCCTTTGTAGCCACCCAGTGGTTCCAAGAAATGATATCTCGGTTCTGCATCGCTACGCACTCTATTAGCGATCCTGGAATGCCGGATTATTTTCGAGGACCGAAAGGGAAAAAAGACATTGACGCCGTTGCTGATGGACACCAGTGTATTGCTATTGTGGACCCTGATGAGTGGCAAAGCAGGCGACCAAAGGTTTCGTGCAAGCGTGGAGTAAATGACAGCATGGTAATGACACCATTTCGCTAGCAAGCTTGCTACAGGTCGTGATGCATCATCTTTGTGCAGTATGAGAACTTTGCAAAGTATTAGTATTTCACGTGTGTGGTTGCCACCCAAAAATATAAAAAACATATTTCACCAAGAAACAAAACTTTTAGAAAAAATTCTGAAAATTAACTTTTTTTTCTAAATTATTTTTCGTAGTTGTGGGCCTGACCAGAAGCCGTTGATTGCCAAACTTTTTATGCGCTATATGTCCCTACTCATTAAACATTAATGGAATTGCTTGAGTAACCAAATGGAAGATTTTGCAGTTCTCAGTGCGACAGAAAGCTGTTGCCATGCACGTCACTTTTTGCGCCCTTCTTTCTCATGCAAAATTTCTTTCTTTAGAAACGTGGCTCTAAATCGATGCTTCAAGTGAAAATACCGTACACAGAGGTGACCCTAAGACTAGTAAAAAATGACATCACCGAAAGTCATTGTGACGCAATTGTGAATGCGTCAAATGAAGATTTAGAACTGCGGCCAGCTGGTGTGTCCGGAAGTATCATGAGACAAGGTGCTGTTTTCTCCCTTTTCAGTAATTTTGATGTTTGCCTTGAGGCACGATGGATGTGTGCAGCAAGCGTTATTCCAGTGTATGTGTGCTTTATTTGGTGTATTTTAAGTATACGTTGAGTTACTTTTGCTTTTAACGTCAGTAACGGTGACCTGTGGGTGTTGGTAGGTAGCCTATGACCAAAATTAGTTAAAATTTTACTTTGTACGTTTTTATTTAGGCGGCGAAAGTGTTCAATCAGAAATGACAGAATGCAAAAAGCAGCGCGGCCGCCTTGCTCCTGGCCAAGTGGCAGTCACAAATGCAGGCAGTCTGCGCTTCAAGAAGATCATCCACGCCGTCGGACCCTCGTAAGATCTTCACCAGTCATCTCGTTGGTTTGCTACAGCTACTGCAAAATTTCCATTGCAATTTTAGTGGCACTATGATTCGCGTGACAATATTCTAGCAGGTTGTTGCACTGTTCCCAAAGTCAGTGAACGGTTGTAAAATGTAAAGCACTTTTCGTATCCTATAGAAAAACGTTAAAACCTTCATTAAATAAAACTCGGCTTATGTTTTTTCCTGAACATTGGATTTCCACGAGTTGGCTTTTCGACTAGCAATTTCTGAAAAACGTCATTACAGTTTGATCACGGAAAAGACCCTAAATAACCGAACATGTTGTTTCTTTATTTTCCAATTTCGATATCTTGTTTTGCGTTGCAGTGCTTTAAGACGTTCACTGCACTATTCGTGAAAAGGAATAACCATAGAGAATTGAACTCATTTTTCTGCAGTGTGACAATTTCAATTAAAGAACTGCGGTTTTAGCAAGCATTTTCAAACAGAAGAGCAATCTTAAGGGCGAAAAACATGAACACTTTTATCTGAATGTTCATAAATATTTATACTAGTGAAAGAAACAAAATTCATGCCAATTGCTATTACTTCATGGGTGAAAAAGCTGTTTTACACAACTACTGCGCTTTTCATTAGGTGGAGGCCAGAGTCTGGTTTCGAAAACCGAAGAGATTTGAAGAAATGCCTGAAAAACACTTTGCGAGAAGCATCAAAACATGACCTAAAGTCAATAGCCATTCCTGCCATCAGTTGCGGTGTATTTGGAGGCAGACCAGAAGTTTGTGCACCATTACTGGTCAAATCTGCTGTTGAATACTTCCAAGAAAATGACTGCTCCGTGCAACAAGTGAGCTCGATTTGATGACCTTGATTGAGAACGTGTGTATGAATTTACCTTGTCAACCTTGGCTACTGATGCTTGGGTACATGGCTTACTTAAGAGCGTAAGCAATAATGTAGTATTTTTATCTACGGTTTACCGTTAGCAATGATCTCTTGCTAGATTTGTGCGCTTTTTTCTGACAATTCTGCTGGCTGTACTTGAAAGAATGATACTAAAAATGGGGTCGAAATGCAATATTTACCATGTGCTTGTGGAGTAATTTGCTTTTCATGGGTCAGCAACGCCGTGATGTGATTCCATTTCGTTAACTGTGGCAGCTTCATAGAAGTTCATCTATGATTCTTTCTGCAGTCCGTACAATTTTTGAAAGATCTGTAAAGTAAAGCTTACTTGGAAAAAAACTGAATGAAACATCAAAAAGATAGTTTTAATTTCACTGGACCGCTAGCGTTTGTATTTGGAAAAAAATAGTGAAGATTTTCTGGTTGTGGTGCAAGCGATAGCGATATGCCATATTATCCCTGATGATTCAATGTGTGGACTACCAGCAAGTAGGTGTGCTGAATTTCAACTCGCTGCGGTGACATATACCAAATGTTTTTTTTATATTTTGTTGGTAAGCTTTTTTATTACTACATAATTTTTTAAAAATTACGTCCAAGTTCGGTTGCAAACAAGAAAATTACAAATTTGATTTTGGTCGTGTTAGAGAACATTTCATATTTCGCACGAGAAAGATCAACAATAGATCCCGTGTATATGTATATGCAGAGGAATGGAAGGTAAGTGCGGTAGCATGCAGTCCAATTACGCAACAGTACGAGGGTTTTTTGTTGCCTGTATTCTCACAATAGTGTAAGATGTTAGTGGAATTACCTTCAAGTTGAGAAACGTTAAAGCTTCTTGTCTAAGGTTGACTTTGTTGAGATGAACAACACCGCAATTATTGCCGAGTTCGATAAAGCGCTGAAGGATGTGTCTGATCCTATAGCAGAAACGTTTTCAGCAAGTTCCTCCACCCAATTCTATGAACCGCGGGAACCTGCGCCCAAGGTGTGTTGCAGGAAAAATGTACTGAAGTTATTTTCCATTTCTTTGTTGCAAAACCACGGAACTACGGAAAGATATAATGCATGTTTTAAATTTTACTACTATCCAATTTTGTTCAAGATGTAGCGCAGTGGTTCCCAAACTTGTTCGAACCGTTACCCAAGTCAAGGCAGCGATTATGTCTTATTACCACCAATAAAAATTTTCGCATTACATGTCGAAAATTTCTTTGGCTCAATCGCTCATAATACAGAATAATGTGGTTTAGTTCTGCGTTACCCCTCGAAGAATCGCATATTGCCCCCGGGAGGCAATTTACCCGCAGTTTGGGAACCACTGATGTAGCGGCTTTGTGCAACCGCGCTATAATGTGAGATAGCAAATTGGAAATTTCGACAGTAGTTTTCTTCATAACCTATTGCTAAACATTTGCATGTTTCATGTGAAGTGGCAGAAGCAACGGTTTCAAGAAGAGCACGTTCCAAACCTCGCTTTGAAAGTGACCCTGGGTGATATTTCAAAATTTGAAGTGAGTGATGGACTCTATCTAAACTATGAAATCGAAACAAATATATATCGTTTTCATTTTTGGATGTTATCAGCCAGCGGCCCATACAAACGTGGGTGGCGTCAAACAAAATTTTAAACCTCGGAAAAAGTTCTGAAAGTGTATCCTAAGCACTGTAGTCCGTTGTTTCTTAATCTTATGAACTGCTCTTTGTAATGACGAAAGTTAATAAGTGATACAGGAAATTTCCGTAACATGGAGATGGTTACAGTACAAACAGACCAGCAACGTTTTCATAACTGTGAACCTCTTCCACTTGTTACACTTCAAACGCGAAGGGCACAAAAGATCTTTTTGTCATAAGTCTTTATTGAATATCATCTGATTTAGAAGTGCTATCCACGTTGAAAATAATATCAGTAAGAATTATAAAAAGGATATTTATTTTATTTTAAACTGTGACTTATTCAATTTTTTTCATTATTTTTTCAAGTCATACATACGGGCGTCTATATTTTTTCTTGCCGTAATAATTTTTTTTCAGCAAAACAGTGCTGTAAACTGTGATCTTTCCCGCTTCGAGAGCTTTTATAAGTTCGTAAGACAGATGTTGGCATAGTAAAAGTGTGAATTGTTAATGTGCCAATAGTAGAATTGTCGCTCTTAATGTGCTGTTAGAAAATCGTTACACCAGTTGGGTCTTCGCGAGTTTGCAAAATGTCTAGTGATGTGACTTACACTGAAAGGCTACTTACGTTACATGATCATTTTATGCGGCTCTTACATAAGGGCACATAAGGGCGGTCGAATGGATGCGGTTGTGGCTGATTGAAGTAGCTCATCAAAAGTGAAAAGTTGACATACTGAAACATTTAGGTAGAATAAGTCACTATAGCAACCTGTGCTGTGCATTGAGATGTTATAGGGAATTCTTTTTTAAGTAACTGTAAGGATGATGTCTATTGATTCACCTGCACGCAGTCACGTAGCACAAAAAAACTCGGAGATTTTCCATCTTGGATTTTGAGATGGGAAAATCTCAGTTACATGAATTCGGCGCAGAGCGATACAACGAAGAATTTCCAAATATATTTCAAAACATTTTGATTTAAGCCTTAAATTTTAACCTCAGTGGTGACTTCTTTTTTACACACTGCATAACTTGTTAACCTGAAATTTGTACCTTACTGCGCATTAATGACGAGTTTCTTTGTACATAGACAAATGAATACTCAAAATAGGTGTATAATTTTCCTGCAACTGAGTGTCTTCATACTCAGTAGCTTGCATTTCTTTAAATTATTTATTTACTATTGCTTGGGTTTCACAGGCGCCAGTCATTGTCACTTCGGTAACAGACAGGATGTCTGAATCGGGTTACGTTACGGTTGTCACTCAAGCACTGTACAAACGAGCTGGGGATAACTTGCAGGTAAATCGTAATGTTTACCGCTCCTTTAAATACAGAGTTCATTGCATATTATACTCACTTTATAGCAATGCAGCTATGGATAAAATTATATACTTACTACAATATTATATTGTTCTCTATTTTACCTTGCATACAGTAGGTTTTGTTGTTTTTTCTTTTTTTTCATTTAGCATTATATGTGATGAGCGTTAATGATCGTATGCCGTGTATTGCTTTGTTTAAAATAATTGCTATCTAAGCAGAGAAGTTTAAATTCATTCGTTTAGATCAGGCCTTTGGTTTCCTTTGCAATCAGTCCTTCAGATTTCAAACCAACTTTTAGAATTGTTGAAACTCTTAAATCAAACTTTTCTCCCATTTTAGCATCACGTCATAAAACGTCCTTTGCCAACTGCTGTTTCAAAATTTTTCTATTTCAAAAGTCACTAAGCAAGCACTACCTGTGATTACGTTCAACTGTGAACTATTCAACCAATAGTGCAAATCTCATGATGACTAAAGTGCGAAATAGGACAATCAAGTAAAACCACGCCCAGCGAACCACAAAACGGTTTGTTGCCAATTTGCTTTATGCCATTGTTAAGCATTCAAAACTAACAGAGCACGTTTTCTCCGGTTAAACCTTCTATTTACTTTTGCAGTGCGATTGCTACGATTACTAAACATTGTGCGGTTGGACTTCAAAGGTTTTCCATAAGTTTTGAAATATGCGCTGTCTGAATCACACTATTACAAAAGATTAAAAAACAACTCACTACTTCGCCAGGTCAAATAATTATTACCATCCACCCTTGCAAAATTTCATGTTTTGCTCGTCGCGCGGCAGGATCGGATCCAGCCAGTAAGGTTAGGGGGGGCGATTTCAGTGATATTTGGTAGTCCTATCTAATTACGGGTTCACTACTGTACAAGAGATGAAGTATATTTCGCAACACAGCTTTGATCAAACAATGGACGGCAAAATGGCCTTATATCGCGAGTGCTGTTTTCCTAATTGTACAAAATCATGGTGAATAAAGTTACTTTCGCAGGTTTTAAGGGGGCGATTGCCCCAATCCCCCCCCCCCCTGGATCCGCCCCTGTCACGCTGTTATAGTGCAATAGCACAGCATGTGGCACAAAGCCTTTTCAACTAAAATCCACGCAAACAGGTACCAAATTCGCATAGAGGAATTTTTTCAGCTACTAGATTAGGTTGTGTTGATTCAATGCGTTGACTGCCAAAGCAGTCTGTTTTCGCAATTTGGTATTTTGGATGAGTAATAGTGCGTTAGCCCATTTCACACTTATCCGTTATCACGATATTTAAAATACAACTTGCTAGAAACAATGCATCAGTTGCAGTGAACGAATTCGCTTTGCGTCACATTTTTTATAAATCGACGTGCAAGGTACCAAACCGATTCAAAATAGTTTGTTTTCTTTTTCTGTCTCGGTCATGAAAAGTAAAAACTAAGGAGTGATCCACTAAACTCAAACTGTTTGATAAAATAAAAAATTATATAAAAACTAAAAACGTTTCTTCAGTTCTTCACAATTAGCCAGAAACGCAATGAAGCTTCAGTCGTGTTATCACTGCGTAATACATATGTTCGCATTTTCAAATTAGTTCCATTGCATGCATTGTGATGCCCACGTTATCCTGCTGCTGTGAGTTGCGTTCAGATCTAATGGACGTGGTCTAACCAAGTGCACCCACGGCACCCACGGAGATTCAAACATAGTCGCTGCCCTTCTTACCGGTTTTAGTGGCTTTCCTTGTAAAACTCGACTGTGTCCCTATTTCTACTGTTCCGTTTTCTTTTGAGTCCCAAGAGACAACACTCAGAGAATCTCAGAATTTTTGTTACGCCGTTTTCTGTCTTTAATCATGTAGGGCTGGGTGTGGGAGTTGCTGTAATAAAGTAAAGTTTAAAATAGTTCTAATGATATTTTTCGTAGCATAATTGTTGATATTAAGTACGCCAAACCCAACTTCATCATTGGAACACGGAAAGTAGTTTCTGGCACCATTTCCGTGAATCGTTTCGAACGGCTCCTAGCCAGAGCCCGTGGATTTAATGTTACACATAATATGGATTTAATGTTATTGATTGGACCACTGAAGTGATCTTCCAGTGCAACTGTATTTTGGGGTCAACGTAATGATGCAATTGTTTCAGTTTTACATTTGTCATTTTTAATAATTTTAACCAATTTTATCAAAGTTAGTAATTTTGCTATTTACGCTGTTGGTAAACATGAATGTGTTTCCGAAATTTGACTCACATGCCACGAAGTTTCGAAAGATCCTGTTGCTTGATGTGAGATTGTAGCGAGTAAATGTTGTGTATTTTTTTTCTCTTGCCAATAAACTTTGCCTTTACCATTTGCCAATTCTACTTATTGAAGTATAAGTTCGCTGGCTTTCATAATAAATAAACGCAATATAAAGGGATGGCAAAGGCATAGTAATACACCGAAGTTATAGTACAACGATAAAGATTTATAATTTGCTTGTTTAACAAAACTTCATTGATTCGTTGTTAGTTTAAACATTTCTCCCAAAAATTAATCGGAAAACTTTATTGCAGTTTGGAACTGACAGATATCGTGCTCCAGGTGTGAGAAATACTTTTGGCTGAAGAAAATAAAGACACTGCTAGCAAAGTTTAGAACTGGTTTTTGCACCTCACTACCAAAGGGGTCCGTCGCCATCCAAAATAAAAATGAACAGCACGATTTTTAACGCCCTCAATCATTATACCTCGTTTGTTAATCGTAACAATGGTCACTGTTTTTCGGCAATGTGTAGCCTGAGTTTTTCAACAGCAGTAGAGGGGAAAAGTTTGAAGCTATTTTTTGTTTCAATCCCACTGGTTTCGCATTTGGCAGGACAATTTATTTTCAATAGTTGCTAAGATACGGTTCGATAGTTATTGCTGTTTCAACAGTTACTGCTACTTGTCTTCTGAAGGTTAGTTTTGGTTCGCAATTGCAAATGCATGCTGCTTAATCAGTCTTATACAATTCCACTCGCGTAGAGATCTGATATAAGACAACCTGAGATCGGTGATAAGGTTTGAATTTAAACTGAGTTTTAATTATAAATGACTATTTCCGGTGTGAAAACATAGCGGTTCCATAAAACACAACAGAAAATTTCTTTAGCGAATATTAACAGTTAGCCATTTGCAAAGTAACAAAAGTGTTGGAACCAACTCCTTTAGCTGAAGACAAGTGACAGTTAGGTTTAAGGGAAAATCCTGATGAAGTGCTTGTGGTGTGAGACGTGCATCATAAAATACTGCCGATACAAGGGTTATGACATCGTTCTCACAGAGAATTACGTCGTAGTTCTGAGATATACCCTAACAAATTAGAAGATGCAAAGAGTCTGAAAATGTGCATAGGTGGGATGACTTTTGTGGAAGTTTTAAAAGCTAGTATAATACTTGCCTGTTTTAAAAATTTTCTGAAAAGTAGGTTTGTAGTTATTGGAAAATATGCAATTGCTTTATATATTTCATGTTTGAAGAGAAAATAATTTTTTTACTTTTCCTGGATATGTAAAACCTGCTCTAATAAGCGGTTTTTGCTCTAAGCGGGTTTCACTCTAACCCAGGGTCTCAACATCAAATTACTCCGGGGCCAAATGAGGACTTATAAAGTAACCAGTGGGCTGCATTATGACGCTGAAGCAACAATGGCGGTACCTGAACCTTACTAGAAACAGACTTTACATCTTATTTCCTGCGAAAGCTATTGTGAGTTGTTGGCAAATCGTGAGTAATAGACACCGGTGAATAAACTAAATGACGTAAATGTTAATTTATTGAAATTTCCCAAAAAGCGTCGCATGCCGCACAAAACGCCCTCGCGGACCCCGTGTTTTACAGCGGTGTTTTGTTTTTTGGTTTTAACAGTCGAATTTAGGCTAATTATTTAAGAATATATTTCTGTAATTAAGATGACAAGTACCATGAGTTAAAGGCCAAGAGACATAGGTAGAAAATTTTTAATGTTGGTCAAAACAGGGCTAAAACTAGGCAAAAAGATTAAAACAGAAAAAGAGAAAGGTGCGTTGGACAACCATTTTTGCGAAAGTACCTCAGAAAATGCGATAAACGCTCTAGAAGAGCCAAGCCACAGTGAAGATGACGACAATGCAGGCGGGAAGCCTGTTCATGTTATGTCAGATGGTCAAAGTGGAAGTTTATGTACGAGAAGTGAGAAGTCATTTCGAAATCGTTGTGCCTCACAAAGAAAGAAGCTGATCCGCTAGTACATCTGAGGCTTGCGAGGACGAATATTCAAAATTTATGGGAACCATTGGATTAAGAAATGATCCTGCTACATGCCCAGGTGTCAAGAGTTGGAAAATTAGGGACGATTTAGCCCAAAGAGAACCACAATCACAACAGAAGTTTTTGCCAAAAACGAAAGTAATGAGACACGGTTTTCTAACTTCCACTGCATAAGAGTACTGCAAAGTGGTGAACCGATAGAGTGTCCAATGGCCAATATGTTCGGCATTGAAAATTTAATCTGTTGCTGCTACTGCAAACGGTTTAGCTCTGGATGTGCAGTCGCACTTCACTCAATACCTCCTCTCTGGAGGTATTAACTGTAATAACTCATGAATTTATTGGGCATTATGGCGTTGTCTGTTCAAGTCTCTGCCGGAGAGGTAAAATTGGGTTCGTGCCCAAGACCTCGCTCTTTCCCATCAACGATTTCGATATTTATGACTTGGCGCCCTATCAAAAATTTCTGCATACGCTGCTGAGTGGCGCTCCGCAAAAGTGCTTCCAATCGGTCCCCGCGTTTTCTAAGGCCGGCCCTGACCACTATTTTGACAAAGAAAAGCATTGGTTATTTTTGCAAGTGCCTCACAAGTCTTGTGCTGTAAGTTTTTTCAAAAATTTATTTCGTGTCAAAAACAAGATATCTTGACGTTGTTTCCCTTTAAACAAATGAGATTGGTCTTTAAACAACTAGAAAAGAGACAACCGAACAATACAGAAACAAACGGTGGTTTTTACAAATTCTTTTGAACTTTTGTCAGTTGATGCTTGATTAGACCCAAAAGGGTTTTATTTTAGGACATCTTTTGCTTGTAACATTTCTTCGTTAATTTTTAGTGTTTCTAATCTTCCCTTTAACTATTAAAACGTTATTGGTTTTGAAATGCACAGTATTTATTAATATTATCACGTGAAATATGCTTATTTGTATTTTAGCTAATGTTTCATTGCTTTCTTGAAACTTGAATTAATAGTTAAGTGAAACTTCAAAGTGTAAGATTTTGACTTAGGCTGCTATCGCCAGATAAACTTATATGCAACTTAATATTGAAAAGTTGGCTTTCAATATATGAAGTGATTAATCAATTGCCCAACGATAGATACGAATCTATTAAGGTTAGCTTTTGGTATTTTTGACACTTGGTGTCATTCAAAATAACTAACCAAGCATAATTTTTGAGTTTTAGAGAACTTTTTTTAAAAGAAAGGTGGTGATTGACCGAAGGGCATTGCTGATGGTACTGTTTTGTGAACCGCAATGTTGGTGACGTTGACAAAATGTTGATATTTCATTGGAGTTCGCAGCAGAGTTTCAAGATAAAGAGTGTGTATTAGGGTTGATTTTTATTTCCGCTAACTTCAGTATGATTACCTAAACATGTCATGACCTTGCAGAAGAGCGCGATAATTGGTTTGTTTATAGAACCGGTATTTCAACCAACAGCCTTGGCGACATACCGAAGTCTAGTCATCCTGAAATCACTAAATCTAATAAGAAATTCTGCTTCACCTTTTACCCGAGAAGGTTTGATACTATAAAGAGTCATTTCTGCTCTTATTAATTTTCGACTGACTTCTTGTCTACAACAGGCTGCTTTCAGAGCCGCATCCTCCGGACGTAAACTCAAAGCCGGAGATATTGTTGCAACTCCAGGATTTAATCTGGACTGCAGAGAAGTTTATCATGTCGTTCTTGCTGATTACAATGCCGTATCGGGTGGCCAAGCCCTTGCAGATGCAATTCAGGCTTGCTTGCGTAAAGCTGACTCTGACAAACACACGGCGATTGCTTTCCCGACCTTAGGAGCGGGTGGTTTCGGATATCCGGCTGATTTGATCATCCAAGACTTCAGCACCGTTGTGAACCGTTTTCCAGCACGTTTCTTGCGAAAAGTGGACCTGGTCGTCTTTCCTTCGGATAGCGCATCTATTCAGGTATGTCAACAGCATCTTTTCTTAAAAAACTTATTTTGTTCAGTTCTGTACCGCAATTGAATTTTATGCCACCTTTGGTTTGGAGAAATGTGTGCTTAATGTAACTGTGGTGGTAGGTCGATCTCTCTGCACGTTCAAGGAAACTTGGAAAACGTTTCAGTTATATGAAATAATAAAATGAAATTCTTGATGGTATTTTGCTTGCGTAAATTTTTTTGTAAACTACCAGCAGTGATGCTAACAACTGCATGTTTTGCTGACAAAAAATGAAAAATTAAGTTGTTGATAGCAGGTTTATGCTAACTTTCAATTGGTTCTTCCCATTCCGCTAGCATCTGGAGTTGATTTGCAGCAGTGACACATACAGTACTATTGCGGGTGAAAGACAAGAGATCGTCAATTTAAAAACTCCCTAAAATTAAAAACTGTCGCGTGGATTGTTAGGTAGAGCGTACTCGGTACCGTTAACAGACTTACTTTTGTTTTATGCGAAGCGCAACAAACGTAGCATAAGTTCCCTTCACGTCGGAGCGTAAAGACATGAAGTCTGTAAAACAGTGTTTCTCAAAGTGGGCGGAATCGCCTCCTTGGGAGCGATTTTAGATGGCAAGGTGGCGAAAAATCCAAAGGGGCGAAGCAACATAAAGGGGGCGAAAATGATCAACCACTAATCGATCACTGAGTTAACTTCAGTAGCACAATATTATGACTTGTTAGTTTTTTGCAAATTATTTTTACTATATATACGCTGGAGGTTGTTGCTAAAGCAATTTATTTGTTAATGAATCGTCTATGTGCCCGTTACAGCGTGGATTATTCAAGACTGCGGGGCCGTCATAAAAATGACACAGCTCCGGCTCCGCCTCCGGAGCTGTTGGTTTTCATGAGTGTGTCTCTGGCTCCAGAGCTCTCTTTTTTCATGGCTCCGGCTTCTGGTCGTTTTCACACATTAATATTTTATTGACCTGGTGTGCCTCAAGTTGAATAGAAACTGAATTGAATCAAGTGCACAAAACTAAGAGAATACACCAAACCTTTTTGAGTAGTTTAAACTGGTAGATTGTTACAAGCAGCGCTGCCACCATGAGGAAATCAACGAAAAAACAACAATCACAGACTCAGACGATTCAGAGAACAGTTACTTGCAGAAACGTAACTCAAGATAACGATAATATAAACAATTTCTGGAAAGGCAATCGCTGGTTTTGCCGTCAATGCCTGAGGACCTTTTGTTATTTCTTAGGACCAGAATCAAGAAAATAGCTGTTTGGAAAGCTACATTGGTGCCAGAGCATTTAAAATTAGACCAGTCCCTACTGACCAAGTGTTTTGCACTCGTTGCATGCTTTGCCTGTTGCAGCCTTGGCGATTCCAACTGACAGCACTGCTCGGGCAAACCATGCAAAGAGCGCAAAACACATAGTGGGCTGTCATGTGCTCTTTCAAACGCGCACACATTTGCATTAACACAAATGCGAAGATGTGTTTAAAAGCCCTTTGTTCAAAGAAATAGTATGACAAGAAATTCACATCTGACTTTATAAAAATAGCTGAAAACTGATTTATTATCTTTAGCACTCAAAATAAGCAGTGATGAATCGCAAGTAGAGCACAATTTCACACGCAAAGTTTAGGAGAAAAGAAGACTGATGGTTACCATGCTGAAAACAGATTTTTCCACAGATGAAAACTTCAAGAAAAGACCATATTTGTTTGCATTGATTTTTATACCCTCCTGATAATGTACAGTTATGTAAAGCAATGCTAGTTTGCTACCAATTATTTATAACTTTCGTGTTATGCTACTGCTTGTAAACGTAGCGTTTCCCAGTGAACTTTGCTAGTAATCTGGGAAACCTTGCTAGTAAGCCTAATGGTTTCTAATAAAAATTCCTACTTTACAATGGCGTGCCGTGTATTTTACGCTTAAATCTGCTATGGTGTCATATTTTAATCATACTCCTTGCTAACAGCATGACTACATAGCTACAAAAGCTTTGGATATTTTATTATATACCTATTCATTATAGCTCAGTGCTTTTTAGATCGCTACACTACTACAGATCCGGTTTGATCATTTTGACTAGAAAGTAAGATGCTGTGGTAGTTACGTTTTTTTTACTTCTACGACAGTGTTCACAACCATTTCGCTGAAGGGAGCCAAATCCAGATCTACGATTTTGATAGAGGGCCGCACTAGCAAATTTTTTCACATGTCAATTGACACGTTTTGTTTTATTGCACTAACGAAGTCTGTTACACAAAATATTAGAGGTGTTACTGAAAGACACTGCCTAAAGAAAGGAATGTTTTTCCAGCAAAGAATTAGACACCAATCTCTTACAGAGTATTTATTATGCCTACGAAGTAGGCGTCATCAACCCTTATTCAAATAGAGTCTGTTACAGAAATATTGCTAAAAGCCACACAAAGGATGCTTTGGAGCTGCATGCAGCTCTTAGAACAGTGTTTGAGAACCATTGTTCAACCACGCCTGCCAGCTACGATGTCACAGCCTTAGCGATTATATTAAACCAAAGAAACATCAAAGTCTTGCAGATCCATTGTTGCAGTCTGGTGTCGTAACTCGTAACAGTCGCGTTTAGTATGCTATAAAGAGCTCACGTAAATCTATCTGGCAAAACAGTTAGTATCTGTGAAGGGACCCGGAGCAGGAGATACCTCTCAAATGGCCATAGCTCCAGCTCCGGTCCTAAATTTTAAACTGAGTTCCGGCTCCTTCTGATTTTTATGTTGAACTCCGGCTCCGGGCAAAATGCGCAGCACCGGCACTCCGGCTCCGTAGCCCTGGATTACGAGGTATTTCACAAGAATTCTGAACGTAATGTTAGCGTCGTGATACAACTGCTTAGTTAAGCTATTTAATGGTTTGGTTCAGCTATTTAATACGTTCTTTAAATAAAATTATTTAAATTTACAACCTTGTGTTTGCTTTATCAGGCTTGAGGGCGAATACGACGTGTCGAGAGTGAAAAGGGGGCGATGGAATAAAATTGTTTGAGAAACACTGTTGTAGAAGCATGAGGCTGCTGACAAAGTGATGAAATTGTCAAAGAGTGCATATCATTAAAAGTTACATGCAATGCTGAGAACGTGTGCATATACACTGCTGGAAATAAATGTTTGAAACTACGTATCAGAACAACTGCCCTTGGTTGAAAGGAGCAAAATTTTTTGTATCATTTTATCACCTCTCTTATGTAGTGAAAATCAACGAGCATAAAATGCCACAAATTTGTTTTACGTATTGCCAGCACAATGGATCTCTGGAATACATTATATCGGGAAGGGTAACTGAGAAAAGGTTTAACAGACGATACTACACACATAATATGAATGAAGTCAACCAAAATAAATTCTCATTTTTATTCTGTGATTTTTCCTGCAACGTTTCTGACGATATGTTTGATATTAACCTTAAATACTCGTAAATGGTGTAGAAGCACAAAAAGTCAGGCTGTTCGGTGCTATGATAAAGTTCTCTGCTAGCAGTCCCATAATTTCTATTCTTGGATTTTAATAAGCTTTTAGTGGTCCTAGTAAAGGTTTCTGTAGAGTGCCATATTCATTAAATTTCCTTTTGCCTATTTTAGTGCACATGGCTGTAATTGGTTATCCTTTTTCCTTTTTTCCATGGCACTTAGGTGTCTCGAGAGAAAAATTTGCTCTTCCCTCATTTTTGGCATCAGGTATGCAAGTAGCCTAGGGCACGGGTGGGCAATTAAATTGGCTCAGGGGTCACTTTGAGAATGCAGCGTTTAGAGGAGTGCAATAAGTTCTAATTTGATCGTAAAACAATTGAAACAAAAACGTCAGTGGTACACAGAAAAGGTTCTAATATAACTTGTTTTGAGCAAATAAACTTTCCCTGGCGCAAGCAATATTGTAACAAATGTAAACTCACACAAATTTCACATCTGAAGATACTGTACATCCTGAATGCTTCTGCGGGCCACATGTGGCCGCTAATTGCCCATCCCTGGCCTGGGATAAAATTGTATATTTCGATATGTTACATTTACTTGTATTCTGAATAGAATGCTTTCAATCACTGTTCTCATTAAGGTTGAAACATGACCTTTGTTTTGCACAGGCTGTACAAACCGAACTGGGCCTATTATTTGACACACCTGCAAGACCTACATCTAGATCAAACGTTTCTGTTTCGTCTGGAACGAACTGGAAGTATTTGCAAGTAATTGTACAGAGCGGTGACCTGCTTGCATCCAGCTGCGATGCCATTGTCAATTCTACCAGTCAGTTCAACTTAACAGGTATAATTGATTTTAAAGAACCTGTTGAGGAACAAAAACAAAGCTTGCTCTATACTCTGTAACACGTCCTATACTTCGACAGCAAAAAGTATGCGTATGGATAGGAATGGAGATCATTTCGGGTCTGGAGCAACATAATTTAATTGATACCAAGCCATCATTGTTAAACAAAAAAAGAACAAAGAGTTGTCCTTATCGTTTAAAGTTTGTAATTTTTACATTGCGTAAAAACTAACCGATTAATGTACAATTAGGCAATTATCCGCAGAATTATGCGTTGATTTTCGTGGTAATTAACTTTGATGTGTTGCTATGATTTACAGAAATTATGTAGTTAAAAAGCGTAACACAGAAAAGCTTCATTAACTGGGAAAGATTAAGTTGAACCAGCTACCTTTCATAAAAAATAATTTTGAAGTATACTGTTAAAAATATATTCATAGCATTATACATGCATTTGAATGAAACATTTATCGATTTTATTAGTTGGAAACAAAATGCTAAGCATCTTGCAACTGGGGTAGTTATCCGGGAAAAGTATGTTTGCAATACTCGCAACTACTACCGAGGTGGTAAGGAACAGAAAGAGGAACTGCGACACCAAATTGACAAGAGCTGAATGCTCATAATGATGTTTAAGATACAGTCATTAACGGCAATCTCTTATAAATGAAAGGTATGCTCGTGTGTTCCGAACATAGGCCGAGATGTGTTTGCGTGTGCATACTCAGGACCGCATTATTTGTGATTCGCAGGTCAAGTGGGCAAACTAATTGTTGCAAGAGGAGGACCCATCATTGCCCAAGAATGTGCGCAAAATCTTATGAAAAGTTCTTCCTGTTGTCGCATCACTTCGGGCGGCAACCTTCCTTGTAAACATGTCATCCACGTTGACACACCAAACGACGCGAATCGGCTAACTGATGCACTCAGAAAGGTTCTCAAAGCTGCAGATGAAATGCAATTGACATCCATCGGGTTTCCAGCAATCGGAGCAGGTGGGGATTCTCGAAACATTGAAAATGCAAAATATTCTGCAAACTGAAACTGCGTTATCTATGGTTTGTTTGACTTTCTTTTAGTGTTACATGAAAGCAGTTGTCATCGCGAGCCTGATGGGCAAAAAATCTTTAAGAATGGTTGTTGCGGTTATCACAAGTCCTAATAAAAAACGTATAAAGGATTTTCGTTGCACACTACAGTGTGTTCCAACTACAGGCACGCGAGCATTCACAGTATTGATTTAATGTTGTGTGTATGTTACAGTAGGTAATCTTAATTGGAACAGGCATAACATATTTTAATAAAAATGTACAATATTAGCGGCGTTAGACTAGACTCCAGAGAGCTTATGGAAATTAGTCAGCAAATATCTTTGCCAAACTGAAAGATTTCCAACCAAAATTGTATTCAATGTTTGGAAACATATGTGTGTGAGAGTATGTTTTCTACGGTAAAGCACATCAAATATAAAAACAGAAATGTAATAGCAGACGAAACACTGGACAATAGTCTTCGACTGGCTGCTGACATTAGTGTTGGTTAACATTGGTGTAAGAACGATGGTGTCAGAGAAGCCTCGACCATAGCCATTTCGCTGACAGAGATTTGTAGCAAATTGCTATTTGTTATTGTGTAATAATTTCCATGATGCCCTCACTTATCGCCTTTTTTTAATTTTAAATGATATGAATCTATTGTTTTATACCTCATTTTCTTGGAAGTGGCGTGCAAGTTTCGTTTTTACAAAATGGCCTGTGGGTCAAAAGAAGTTGGATCACACTGGCATAGTACATTGGATAGAAGAACAATAATTAGACATGCGCATTCCCAACAATACAGTATCTGTTATGAAATTTTGAAGCCTGCAACGCTTTCAGACAAGTCACAAGCTTACGATATTTTCAAGATGTTATTTGCCACAGAGTGGTTTGTCCCCTTGTATTCCGCGATTCTATGTAAAATAGTAAACCATTCCTACATTCTACTAATTCAATTTTACATTACATAAAGAAACCTAAACAAAAGTCAAAATACGCAGATCTGCTACACATTTGTCAGTGCTGTTAAAAGTTGTTGCAGTTGCTCAACAAGCAATCGAATTTTTGCGACATTTAAGTTGCTTACTTTATACTGTAACAAATGCAAGCAACCAGTTCAGTTACCCCTTAGGCCAAGGTCATGTGACCTCCATCCATTTGTAGAAAATAATATTGTCCACCATTATCCTTATTCCTATTTTACAGGAAATATCGGACTAAACAGCGTTGATGTCGCGAAAAGCATGAAAACAGCGTTTGACGACTTCGATCAACGTCAACCAAAATACCTGCAGAGGATTGAGGTATGGATTTTCCAACAAAACCTCCTTTCAGACTTTCAGCAGCATCTATCGGCAGCCAGCCAATCCAAGCCACAACAGCAGCAATCAATGTTTGGAAAAGTGAAAAGTTTCTTGGGGTTTTCAGGTAAGTCTTCGGATCTGATCAGATATTGACCCATTAAGTTGGTATGTGAAAGAAACGCAAGTTACCTTTTTCTCTTCTTTTTAAAGTACTACGCAGTTTTTATCGGTTAGGGCGCAAATAAACAGCTTCTTTTGTTGGTTTGTGCGCTCTTTCAAAGTTTGGGACGTTACTTAAAAAATGAAATTTTGAAAATTTGAAAAAACTCAAACATTTGTGCAAAAGCAAAAGCTTTGACTGCTCCTGTGAACATTTGTTGAGTTGTAATGACATAGGGTTAAAGTCAGTGATTGTACCAGTCCCTTCGCCACGGGGGGACTTTGGTGGGCTTAGCCCCCCCCAAACAAAGCTCCAAGCCCCCCCAAATGAAATATGAAACCTTGTAAATTAGCGGAAAATTTGTCAAATTTGAATGTCAAGCCCCCCTGTTGACGACTTTCTAGCGACGGTTCTGGATTGTACTTCACACGAAAGTAAAATATGCATGCAAAATTTAATAAGATGTTGAATTGTATTGCTTATTCTCTTGTACCGAATGATGGAAAATCCGAAGAAGTGGCCAAGGCACATGTTTTTTAACGTTGTTTTTCTCTTCGGCTTAACTGTTTGTTAAAAGCGGGATTTCAACTTTTGGAAGGTGTTTGCATTGGTAACAATTTCATTGAAATTATCCTAGACAAAATTTACTACATTGCCTGGGGCATCAGGCACAGTCTGTATTATTTAGTTTTCTCTCTCATTAGATAAAGTGAACGGACGATTTTTTGTCAAGATTTGAAGAGGTTTTCTTTCACAAATCGTCACAACTCCGAGCATATCAACTCAGGTTACACTTCCCAATGACGCTAACGTGTATCAGGAGTGCGATGTAAAAACTGGTTCAATTGGGAAACATTTCGCTAGCAGAGTTGAGCGCAGTAGAAAATTGTCATTTAAAAATTTTGTATTATTTTTTGAGAAAAAATTTCAGTTGCAAAGGGTTTGTTAAATAAATCGTTTTTCAAAAATTAGTGATATCTTTTATATATAGATATGGACCGTTTGCGCCATGCAAATTTTTGTTGTATTAAAAATGTCACGCCAAGAGATTGACATCGCACCGAACTGCTTGGAATAAACAAGATACGAGTGATGACAGCGACGAAAAGGCCTTATCGCGGCACTATACAGTGTTTTGTGGAATTCCAAATTTTGACCCTTACCTTGTTACTTTTCAGAACAGCGTAGTTTTGACTCTATGGATACCTGTGAAGATAATTGTCTCAACAAACTTACACCTAAATTGACATCCTTGAATCTTGATCCTCACTCGTGTGAAATAATAATTTTTGTTTCCTAATGATTTTTTTTTTTTCTTTAGCGATGTTCATGCATTTTTTTCAAATAAGATTTTTGTAATTTCTCTCAGACCTATTGTTTAATGCCCTCCATTAGCAAACATCCTGTAATCTATTAGCCGAATTTTGGGTCTCATTTTTTCGATGGTCACCTTTTGTAAGGCTTTCGATGGAGTACGCCAGTCAAAGCCTTTCTATATACTCCACATTGTATTCTTGTGCATCTCGCTACCCGCTATGGTTTGACTCATTGTCGCTTTGCTTGAAGGTGGTTGTCGTTGTTTCATAATTGGCATCAGTTTAATTTTCAGCTTTAGTGAGAACAGGATATTTTCAAGTTGTTAGCCTACGTGTCACAGCTTGTGTTTGATTTACTGTAGGCTACAGTTCGCGTGATTTCTTTACGACAGCTTTAGTTCTTCACTCGTAAGTTTTAGCTTGCAATTTTCAAGGTTGAGATTCGTATAGCTACGTGAAATGATTTCCTATTAAAACTATTTGCTCATTAACTCCACTGCGTCACCTTTGAGGAGACTAATTGCTGGATTACATCTTAGTATAGAAATAGTTTCCACTGCAGTAAGTCCACGAAATGCCACGATTCAATACAAGCATAACTGTTCTTTTTTCTGTTTTATAGGTTTCGATAAATTTGTCGTTTGTATTTTCGTTGGTATCAGTGCATTGGCAGACAAACTTGCCTGCATCATGAATATGAAATGCTAAATAATACTTGACATTTTTTTAAAACCAACTTCATCCACTGTTTGAGCATTACAAAAGATAAGTTAGTCGCGCTGCTCTTCGTTTAAATGTTAACAAAGCGAGCAACACTTACCACGTTAAACATCAGCAGCAGTAATAGATTCTGGTTCGCTGAAATCGATGTTGAATGTGGTGATTTTAACTTGTTACAAAGTCTGTATAAATTTATCTGGATCACCTGCTTTTCCTCATTTTTTTATCTGGTTGCAATTCTGAAAGTGCTGTTTCGTGTGAGTGTATATCGCCGCACTGCCAACGTATTTGTAATAGCAGTATAATCTTTGTACTACCATTGTATGTTTTGGAATTTGTAAATTGCTTTGATTAGTTTTGTGGATTGTACTCCTCAAACAATTCCTTGTCCAGGTACATTACGTATTATTGTTTTAAACAAGCTTTGAACGAACATACGAGTACTTATTTGGTGTAAAAACAAAACTTCAATCTACGTTGCATTAGTACTGAAAACGGTCATTAACTATCTTCATGCTTGCGCACAAGGATGTTATCATGGCAATGGTTATTTTCAGCAGACGAAAAACCAGCTGTTGTGACAAGCCAATCGGCGTCGATGCTTCCTAAAGCTGGAAATCAAGTGGACAAGGAATTTGTAAACATTTTATTTTGTTCACACAACGAAGAAAATGTGATAGAGGTAGCGTGGCTCGAATGCTTGCCCGCATTTTCAGTAAAAAACTGCGACATCTCGAACGAATTGCAGGATGGGATTGAAGATGCGCGGGGCAATTTTGCTTTGGCACTGCGTTACCCTGTACCTTCAAACTGCTTCTAGCCATTCGCAACTGTCCAGTCCTGACCGTTTCGCCATAACATGCTAAATGACGTGTGGCAGGATTTCCGACGTTCGGCATTTTATCCGATTTGGGAGAATCCATAACTAAGACCCCACATTTGCATTTGGATGTTCCCGTCCGTGGCTGCGTTACGCTTAAATGAGCCTGATTTCAGATCTTCCGAGAAGCAGCTGTCTGCTACAAACTCTTGTGCTTAAATTTTCAATGAGTACAGACTTCCAGGCTGGTTTTCTCGGTCTTCTCCAACCTGAAGATTTCGCGTTCAACTCGTGGTTTTCATGTTGGTGAACTGATCACTCTTGATACAAATTATTAATAATGTGTGATTGGCAGGCCCGTAGCCAGGTTTTAACGTTTGGGGATAAAAATACACATTCAGGGTGACACGATTTTTCTTTTATTATATGTTTAAAACATTTTTTTCGGGACGCAAAATTTGGGGAGCACAAAAAACATTTGGGGAGCATTTCCCCCGAATTCCCCCGTGGCTGCGGGCCTGGTAGTTTCGCTAAAATACGTATAGCTCAATTTAAAAAAATGATTGATACAGTTTCAAAAAGAAGCTAATATCACATGCCGGAAATGCAATCAAGTTGTTTTTTCCTCTCACCTGCTAATGACAACGGAACATATAAAACCTTTTTACCACTTCTAGTTAAAGACATTTCTCAATTAGATTATTGATATTGAGAAAAACAGTGCAAGCATCCAGTTGTCTAAATACAAAATAAAGAATATCTTGCTATTCCGTGGACACCAAGTTAATTCACAGTATATCTAAAAGCTAAACTGGTGTATCAGACAAAACGCAACACAGAAGTGTCCGTTCTTCGTTTTACCTGTTTTACGTTTTAGCTGATACACCAGTTGAGCTGCTAGATATACAGGAAATAAAGAAGATATGAGATGAAGCCCTCAACCTAATTTTTATGAATAAATCTTGTTCTACTGAACATTAGGCCAGTTTAATTTCATGTGCTGAGTGTTTGTAGTTATGATATCAAATTTTTGGAACACCCTATACATTGCCTTATAGAAAATCTGCAGGTAGGTCGACCGAAACGTTTTCGTAGTTCAAACGTTTTTCGTTTAGCACCAGCAGTGCCAAACTTGAACACAATATGATGCAAGTCGTGTTGCTACTCTTATCTCATGCTTCTGTGTAGCATTAGCAACCGCTGTATCGGCGTCCTTTGTCTCTTGTGTTGATTTAAGTAATAGCTATGCCTATGGTATGCTAAAATGATGCATTTGCTCTCGTGGTATGCAGCACCTGTCTCCGTTAAATTGCACATCTTCTGCCTTTGTTTGCATCGAATGTCTTTGCCCAATAACAGTAAATCCCATCTATGTTTTAAACAAGGATTTTCGAAAATGATGCACCTCCTGTTTCTTCCTGAAGCACTTATCTTTGTTCGAAAACAATTCATAGCAATAAAAATGAAAATGGTGAATATTCATTCCAGGCATCAGTATCCCCTGTTTCTTCTGCATGCACTGTCTCTGTCTAAAAACAATCAATATCAAATACGATCAAACGAATACATTTTTCCTTCGGTTATGCAGCATCCCCTAAACTGGTCGAGTTCACTGAAACAGGCAATCGAATGTCCGTGAAAGACTGCACAGTTAAAAGCTTAATCGGTGTGACTGATTTTAGAATGTTGGTTGAGATAAGATTGTTTCGAACAAAATCACCAGTAATGCAATAAACTCCATCATTTGACGTTACTAAGTTTTCAAATACCATTATTATAAAATAAATAAACAATTTCTTATCGATTGAGATTTACACTTGCATATCTTTCATTTTTCTTCAGTGCAGAATACTCCTCTCAGAGTGCCTTCAATTCCAAATGAAAGAACGCTTTTTCAGTATGTGGTATGTTGTTGCTAAGCAACCAATGACACTTTACACGACAAAAGTTACAAACGGACGTTAAGCAAGTTAATGCAACGATTGTTATCAACAGTTCGTTTCCTTTAAGGCTCGCCAGAGCATCGACGACAAAGTAAAAGATCTGACACTCAGGAAAGAGATTGAAGATGAGGTTCTAACAGAACTGACGCAGGCGGAGGAATACGAATTACTTCTCATTAGTAAAAAATACAAGGTCACGATTGAAAGAAGAACAGAACGAGGATCCAGGTGAAAATGTCTTTCAGTGCTTAAAATGTAACCGTATGCTACTTTAAAAGTTCTGAAACCATGGCTTGCCCTGATCGAACACTGCAAAATAGGCTGTTAAATGTTTTATTTTTATTTGCCTACATGTCAGTGGTTAATTACTGTAAAAAAAGTGCTCAGTTTGTGACAGTAGATCACAATGGTACCAAAAAGTGCTCAGTTTGTGACAGTAGATCCGTTTTACCCATATAACTATGTGCATGGCTTATTGCCTGCGGAAAGTAAGTCATTTGAAACAGATCTCCCATATTTTTTTAGTTTATGTACCGCCGAAGCATATGATACCCGGTGAGTTTGAGACACAATTGCTGTTAAGAAGGCACTGGAATTAGGTGACCACTGCATTTATCAAACGGAAGTAGAGCCAGGTTTGTCCACGTGCTTGGTGTTACCCTGAAAAAAGTTTTTGAATTCTGAGGTTAATCTTCGTAGTTCTCTTCAATTTTATCGCATTAAAACAACAAATCATAGCTGCCAGTAAACCACGCCCCCAGTCTTCTGACGCACGAGTACACACTCAACCTCAACCGTGCAATCACTCCAATTCTTGGTTTCTTATACAGACAGTGCTCCCATGCAGTCTTAATCAAAGGCTCTAGACGCAAAGCGACCAGCAAATCTAGATTTTACGCAGCATAAAGAGATCCGAGAAACCATAAAGCTCCAAACAAAATTGTGTTCCATTGAACGCCCACGCAAGCCATGATTGTGGTTTTTAAGGACGTTTCTGGCCATAACTCGCGAACGCATTAGGTTAGGAAGTCAGTGAAGACATCCTCGGATGCGGAAGACAGGGTTTTCTGATAAGCCTTATAATGCTACCTTGACATTTGAACTTTTTGAGAAAAATTTTAATTTGTGATTTTCCGGAAGCCACTTTCGCTCCACAGCTATTTGAATAAAAACTACGATTTTTCGACTACGCAAAAAAAACGGATTTCCCGTAAAAATACACCATCCCGACGACGCAAGTACGCGCAACATTCCTCAGAAGATGGGTTGCTCTGGGGAGAAAACGTAACACGTTGGCATAAACGTTTCTATATAAAAAATGTTAAGTCATGACCATAACCTTGAAAAAATAATTGAAAGAAAATGTGTCTTCTTTTGGAGAAGCAAAGGCAGCAAAACCCAAAATTTAGGGGCTGTTTTTGTTATTTTTTGGTTTTATCATTTTTGTCTTACCTTTCCGGTAACGTCTTACATGCTGATGTAGCTTCTGTAGCTCGGACGTTACAGGTGGAAACGTCCTTAAAAACCACGAGCTTCCTGGAGAAGCGCTGCGACTGATACAGTCTGAAATCTAATACCAAGTTCGTGTTAAATTCGTGAAATCCATTGGCAAAATTTGGAGGTCCCAGTCTTAAACATAGGGGCAGGGAGGGCCGCTTGATACTAAGGCACCAACAGTCATAACCAGTGCTGGATTTATCTATCGGTTAAGAAAGGTAAAGAGCCATGCGCGTCTGCAGTGGGACATTTTCCCCCTGAAAAATAAAAATTTTGAAAAAATTACATAGAAAACAGCATAAACATTTCTCAACAGTTCATTCAGTAAAGCAGGTTACTACTTAACAGTCAATATTCTAGCAGTCTTACGAGGTATGCTATGATATGATCTAAATACATTCACAACAATCCAAAAATTGGTACTGGTGGGAAAATGAAGGCTTGCAGCAGCCGTATGCTGCCTTCACACTCTCCGAATGTGTTTTCGTTCATGTTTACATGCGAGCCAGCCTACGCGATTCCTCCTTTTTGGGTTTTGCAATTTCCGGTATCTGCAGTAGGTCGCTCGAAATACCGGCCGCCCGTATGGATGTAACGCACACATGTACGATCCCCCTCGGTTAGTCGTTTCTTATGTTTAAATCAGTTGTGTGATAAATCTCAGCACGTTTATAAATCGATCAGATGGTGTGTGTATATGTGCGCGTGCTTGTGTGTTAACAGATTTAATTTTTACGCTGCGCTGATACTCCCGATCTAGCAAATATCACGCAAAATTGGCAACGCTGGCCTGAGAGTCTTGAACATCCTACAGTGTGATGGTGCATGTTGAGTTAATTGATAATAACGGATTTGTTGTAAAATAATTTTTCCTAAAATTGTGCCTTTTTCTTCAATATTCTCCTCCAGTGATACGGAATTGAGCTAATCTGTTCGATGCAACAGTGCTGCCACTTTGCACCAGAGCTCTTCTTGGGAAGGAAAACCCACTCCCCTCAGACCCTCCCAGGACGGCGATCTCATGCCCCCTGCAGGCCTGCATCGTTTTCTGCGAACGTCCATGGATAATGCCTATAGCATTAGAATCTAGGAACCCTTTAAGGAAAAAAGTTATCTTTAATGTTTCATCAGCAAGGTGGAACCCTTTTTTTTGAAAAAATCTATAGATTCAGTAAATATCGCAATCGATGACAAACGTTGCAATTGCAAAAGTCATAAATATCGTTGTAAAAATAAACGGCCGTTTTTTCAACACTTTGGGTTACGAGAAATTTCCTGCCATGATTTCTTTTTTGATAACTACTAAAGAATGATTTTTTAAACTGTAATCTGAGCATGAGTGAAAGATGCACAAGGTGCAGCCAATTCTTTATACTCATTTCATGTTATAATTAAAGATTGTAACTTTTCGTTCTTAAAACAGAACCCATAAAAATGGTGTTAAATCCTACAAAGATCAGTTAACTTCAAGAACTTTGCAGGTTTTAAACTTCAGTCTGTGTACAATCATTCCCCAAAGTTTCATTCGTTGAAGTCCCTTCGCATAAAAGTCATGTTCTTTCCGAAATATGCCAGCAATTGACTGCGTAGTCTAAGTGATTTTTTAGGGCTCCGCCCGACCGAATCGCGTACAGTATCAATTTTACTTTGCATCCTAGCACTCACCGTCCGACCAGAATAAGTATCCCTCAGACATTTTGAATTAAGATTGTGCACAGTCCCATGTTCTTGTAACTTCTGAATCCAGTCAAAAATTCTGCTGTTTGATGGAGCCTGACGACACTGAAACTTTCTCCGAAAACTTGTTTGCACTGCTTCGCAGGGTTGCGGAGTCGGAGGTAAAATATCCAACTCTGACTCCAACTCCCGACTCCGATTTTCCAAGTTCCGACTCCAAACCCCGAGTTTCCAAAATTTCCGACTCCGAGTCCTTAACATAAAGGAATTGAAATTTGGCTGTTAAAATCAGTGGAAATCGTAGTACACAGCAAGAAATCTGTCTCAACAAAAGTTTCAAAAAATTCTACCATTTCAACACGAATTCCCAATGTAGGAGTGCGATGTAAAAAATGATTCAGTTGGATAACCGGAGTCGGACAAAAACATCCGACTCCGGCTCCTAGTGTTGTTAGGAATCCGACTCCACCCAACAACATCCCACTGCTTACGACACATGCTCCGACTCCGTAACTCTGCTACTTTGTTTGAATTGTTAGCGAAATAAGCCTCCACCCAAAATGCCTTCTCGTTGGTTGATCAAGACATGGTGGTAAAAACTATTGTTGCAATATTTCATGCACTAAGTCTACTCCTATAACCTAAAAAAACCTAAAAAAGAAAAGGGGAATAATTAAAATTAAAAATTTTATTCAAAGATTTGTGGTTCTGTTTTCTTTGGTCACCCTGTATGATAAAACAGAAAATTTGAATCCGAAGCAATACTCGTAAAATTTCCGATTTTGTAAATTTTGCTGTAAAGTCTGTTTGGTCTGTTTTTGTAGTTGTTGAATTTAGCGCTATTCCATTTCCTGAGAATGGGAATTTGGATGGGTACTTACAAATGTCGTAGCCATACCTTGACATGCAAACGAAATGGTCTGTTTCACTTGAGAGTGACGAACAGTCACCGGTGCGGTACTCGATGAAATAGTGTTTGTTGTTTTACAGATATGTCAAGGCCCTTCTTATCAGCGGGTTGAACCGCAACGTCTATGAAGCTTACAACGCTTCTATAACGTTGGTTCATGAGTTGAAGGAAGCGCTTATATCTTCCCAGTATGTAATTTGGAAATACAAGGGCAAGGATGGAAATATGCACGAGTTTCCTCTCCGAGCTAGTAACGAGCTTGAAAAAGCTTTCAAGGTATGCAATTTATCGTTTTCTCTAAATATATCTGTTTTAGAAAACCTCGTTAAAACTTATTTGTTGAAATTCGCTATCAGGCTGCTCTGCACTTGCCATCCATTGCTGCTTTTTTATGCACAATGTATGAAGCACCAGCAGTAAAGGATGAGTGTGATTTCAATGCAGCGTTGGCCTGGGCCTTACCACTACCAACCCTACCGTTATTGTTGGCGCATGATTTGCATCCCATTTCATCCATGTTTTAGCTTGTATTGGTAATTTATAAGTGGGGTTTTTGTTAACTCTTTGAATACAGTGCAATAAAATAGGTTGGTGATTGAAACTTTCTTTTGGCCATTTGCAGAAGGTTTAGGAGTTAAGGCAAACACTGCGCAAAATTTGTTTCCGTCTGTTTGCCTCCTTCGCCTACAAGCTTTCTCTCATGACAACGGCTTACTGTACGAGCGTGTCTCCTTAGTGCACGGTTTGATCCCTCCAACAAAAAAATGCATGGGATGCTCTTGGCTTGGTGTACGTTACTCAGATTGTTGGTTTAATGAATTCAATACTCCCAAAAGCATGCTAGCATAATGGCGTAAATGATAAGTTTATTTTATACGGAACCATAGGTGCAAGTAAAACATGGCTTATTAAATATGTGCCGCGAAATAATTGAACCAAAGCTGGATGATGCCAATTGCGGCTCTCGTCTTGGATGTAGCACGACAGTCTGAATTTTCACACTGCAGTAAATTTTTGAGGAATCTCGGGAGTATGCAAAAGATGCCTACGCTTGTTTTGTCGACGTCGAAAAATCATTCGACCGAATCCTTCGGGAAAAAGTGTATGGACTGATGCGGGAGTACGGTGGTGACGGCTCCTTGTTACTTTCTGTTTAATCACGGTATTCCTGCTCAGATGTTTGTACGTATTGGCTGTGTTAAGCCATAACCATTAGCAGGAAGGTGTTGGACGTCGACAAGGTGTGTGCTAGCCACTCCTCTTCAAAGTCTGTATCAGTGGTTTTCAACCTATGTTGTACCACGACCGCGACCTATTGTTGCAACCAGGGGCGTAGCGTCCATGCATACAAGGCATGCAGTGCATGCCGTACTTTCAATCAACAAGACTTAATTACTTCAAACCTTTGAATTCAAAATTATTATCGAATACAAAACCTAAAGAGAAAAAGTAGGGGGACATGGCATATGATATCCCCACGGTCTGAAAAAGTGGGGGGACACGTCCCCGTGTCCCCCACCAAATTGCGCCCATGCGTGTGACCAATGCGCCTGAGTGAATAGCTTCATTCCACAGGTGGGCAATTAATTTGACTTGGGGGCCATTTGAAGAAGGCTGCGTTTAGCGGAGGGCATACCTTCTAATCATCAGAAGAATCTAATGAAAATAGAGGCAAGTCTCGGTTCAAGTTTTGGGCTAAGTTAGAGGAAATTTCAGTATTGTTGGTTTTTTCCTGAGTACTTTCGCGGGCCATTGAACACGCTGAGGCGGACCGCATGAAACCCGTGGGTCGCCCACCCCTAGCTACGCTTATTCAGGGTTTTTTGACACAGTATAAGACTATGTAACTTGTTGGAATACGTCTTATCCGTTCAGCTTTATTTCTGGTGTCTGAGAGAGTTCTTAGAGACGATTGCAGCTCTTGCCGAGACTCCAGAATCTGGAGTCCAGATGTTTGCAACTCTTCTTTGGAAGTGACGTTGACAAGTCTTGCTATATGAACTAACGTGATAATTTGCGGTTTCTTTAAAGACCAGGGCAACGCTTTTTTGAAAAAAGCACCCTGCTTTGAAAATCCCGAGATATAATTTCTACCTTATTGGCTATTGCTGCCAAAGAAGCGCATTTTTGTGACTGTAGCCGTAACATGGGGCATTTGTGTGGTGTAGAAAGCAGGCTCGTAGCCACGGAGTGGCATTGGGGGGAAGTGCCACCCCAAATATTTTTGTACCTCCCCAAATTGTGTATTTCCCAGTAGAATTTGTTTTAAGCATATAATTAAAACAAAAAGCTTGCCGCCTAAAGTGCATTCTCAGGGTCCCCACGGTCATTGAAATCATTGAAAATCCTGGAAAAATAAATTTTCTTGGAAAGTCATGGAAAAGTCGTTGAAAATTGATACAAATTTGAAAGTCATGGAAAAATTTAAAAAGCATTATAAATTTAGGAGAGCTAAAAAAGGAACAAAATTTTTCAATGTTTTTCAAGCGACGCAACAACTATCAATATTTCTTTTTCGGCTCTTAACTGCACAACCTCCTGTACAACTAACTGGCCTACTTGGAATCTGAATGCAGCACGGCTGTCTAAAATTTTCATAATGACGCATCAACATACTGAAGCAAAAATCATTTCCCCTAAAAAACGAGGAACCCTCACGGAGCCCCTAAATCTCACGTAACCCCACAATATGTGTTGTGGAACAATAGGGTTCCACGGAACCCCTGTTGAAGAATACTGAGCAAGATTATATTTATCCACACACACGTGTGTGTTTTTTTGAAGAGCACAAATCCAACTACACATTTATTAGATTTACACAGAAATGTTTTTTAGACCAAACAATGCGCTTTTACTCGCAGGTACAAAACTTAAGAGCACTTACAAAACTTAGAGCAGGGGTTCTTAACCTCTTTCCTCCGATTCCCCACTTTTTAGTGGGCTGTTGCGATCAGAAATCCCGAGCGGCATGTGCGCAATGCTTCACACCGTGGCAGCAACCAACAATAGAGATCATGCTCGCAATATCTCTTACTATTGCTTGCTCGCGCTGCACATATGATGGTGTTATTCTTCACGCACATCCCGTTCGTGGTGAATCACACAATCAACGCAAAACTACCGGAGAGTTTGCAACAACATCCCCTCCTTTTTACAACGAACCACACCGATCGCACGTTCTTTGTGTGAAGGCTGAACTCGGCACGACCTTCACATCCTGGTCACAGCACCATTTTGTTGACGTGTCTCTCACTCTGTAACACGCAAGCACGAGCTGTGAATCTGATTCACCTATGCGATGATGAAGGCGTTACTCAGGCTCGCGGCTGTTAAAGACACGAAACAGGCAGGAGAGTTGAGAGGTGACACTGTACACTTTATTGCCTCGAGTTCTGCACTGGTTTTAATGACGCAAAACGGCAACATCTATCGCCCATTAACACAAACAGCGACTTATCTTTTACGACGATACAGCAGCAAACATATCGCAGAAAATAGTTAATGGATCAGGCTGACAACAACTCGCTCACGGCACTACTGACGAAAAGAGCGCCAGAAAGGTTCCGCGAGATCGTAAATACATGCACAGAAAGGCGAGCAGAAAAACGCATTCAACGAACGGCGTGAATATTGAGTCACGTGTTACGTAAGACGCTCTGTGAACATGTGAACGGTTTGTGCCCTGCCGGATGGCTCAATGAGCAGTCTATTACAAAGCACTGGTTCCAGTCCGTACGTACTTGTCCATATAGTTGGGCCACTGGCCGCAACAAGGCCAACTCTCCATTTTCCACCACAGCATCGGTCTTTGATAAAATCGATTTTAACCCATGAAGTGTTTAGTACGTAAATGACTCACATTACCTCATTGGTTGTTTTTGTTATTAAAACAGTCTGTAAATGGTTGTGATTTGTGAAGTAAGTCAACATTTGGATGTGATGTGTTAAATTTTGAAGCAGTGGTTCTACTGTCCGACCGGTCATTCCCCACTTGACAACTCCGCCATTCCCCATCAGTGGGGAATTCCCCACAGGTTAAGAACCACTGACTCAGAGCTTATCACAGCCACATGTTTGCCCACAGTCATCTACCATATTCCTAAGTTCTATAACATCATATAAGGACTACGATCAAACATCAACAATGATCCAACACTCGATCAATCAACCGTGTAGTGAATCAGTAAAATTTGACACCAAGTGAGTTAATAAGCGTGTTGAGAACCGTGTTGCAGCTTCATGTAAAAAAAAAGCCCATTGATACAACACCCCTGATACACGATTGTTTATTGTTTGGCTAAGATAACAATCACTTAAACACACATGCCATAGTTTAAATTACTCAAAATCAAAACCGTCCTTCAACTGCGAGTAGTGTGCCGACATTAAAACCACTTTTATTTCATTACAGCTTTTGCAGGTTTATAGCATAGCGCATAGTGCCGCCCCCATAAAGTGCCGCCAGGAGAGGACCGCTCCCTCCCCTCAGCTAAGCCACTGCATCAAGGATGGTCTGAAGAAGCTTCAGTGCCAAGCCCTGATGCCAGACAGTGTAATAGGCCGCAATAAGATCCACCAGAACCACACCCAACTTACCTCTTCCCACATAGCTCTACTTAATATCGCTAGTCAGTTTCACGACCTGTTGGACAGTAGAGCGACCACTTCGAAAGCCACCTTGTTGGGTCGGCAGCAGGGGGGCGACGACAGGCTTGAGCTGAAACAGGAGGCGTTCAAGTAACTTGTACGGGACACAGAGAATCGAAATTGATGCGTAGCTGCTGGGATCGTCCAGTGGCTTGTTCAGCTTTGGGACGGCTATAACAGTCGCTTTTGGCCAGATCTTCAGGGTGGCGACACGATTAGACTCCTGGAGTAGAACTCCCGCAGCCACGACAGGCAATTACGCCCAAGGTGATTAAGGAACTCTGCTGGGATGTTATCCGGCCCTTGAGCTTTCCCACGCTTGAGTAGTTTGATGGCATGAGTCGGTTTTTCGAATGTGAAAGGTAATGCGAGGTGCCAACCAACCCCCGGGAAATTCCACAGAGCACTGCACTGCCGCTTCACAGCGAGAGAGTGAGCCTTGCTTGCTCCAGCGTAGCGGCCGGCGGCCAGGAGCTGATGAGCGATGGAGTTGATAGTGACAGGGCACTGCCTTGGACGTGCGCTGCCCCCCGTAAGGCGGTTAAAAGTTTTCCACGCTTTTCTATTTGAGAAGTGAGTTTTCAGGACGCACTGCAATTGTGCTCCATATGGCATGGTGTTTCACAAAGGTTGCAGTGCCGTGCACTTCGCTTTTGGTGTAGGCTGCGAGAGTGTATCCTGGCATCTTGTGGTGGGATCTGTCTTTGTAGTGGGTCCCTTGCAGGAGTATAGCTGTCACTGCGTGGGTCTGCGCGAGCTGATTCAGGACATTAATTTTCACTTTCCTTAGGCCCTCGACACTCAGCTGCAGTAGAGTGACGCCGTCGCGTTCGACCACCACTGGCGTCTGATAAGGGCACATGCTGCGAGATGGCATGACCTGTCCTCGGCTGTGAAGGCTGTTTTTTCTGGAGAGACTTCATACGAGTCCCATATTGGTGACTTCATTAAGACTTTATCTTACATTGTTAATCGTTGTTTCTGAAGCTGCGCATATAGTCATTGTCCGTCATTTTTGGTTTTGTTTCGTAAGTCTGGCGGCAGTTTGGTAGCTGAATGCTCTTATCACAATATCTTCCATGAGTAAACACTCTTCTTGTGAAAACTTGAGACGTTGAGGTTTAACTCTTTCATTTTCTGCAGAACGCTTTTGAGTTGTGTCTTCTTATCTTGTTCACCATGTTGCCCGTGCAACTGAGGTTAATATCAACGTGCATTTTTTTAAACTATATGCCAGACCCTCAGGGAGTTTTTCTTGCATTGAGACTAGTGTTTCAAAATTCGTTGTTATATTTACCATGAATGGATGGCAGTACCAACGGATTTTTCTTTGATGCATCCCTTGTCTAAAAACGTTTTCTGCTGTTTTGGCCTGCACACCATTTCGTTGGTGTGACCACATTCCTGTAAAGCGTGGTAGCATATATCTATCCTTTTGTTAAACTGTTCTGTGCAGTATATGTGGGTTAGGAAATTTACTTATTTACTTTGATTGTTACGCTTGTGGCCGTTATTGATGGGTGATTGATTTTGCGCTAACGCTGAGTGGTGCTACCCAAAACCCTGAAAGGGTAGAACTTTCTTCATGCAGGAAATCTGTTTATTCGATATTTCGATAATGATTGTCAACTTTTCATTTTATAGCACCTCGAACAGCAAATGTTTTTCATCACTCTCTCCATTTATGGCTAGCTTCATACAACCAACCTAACGTCTCTATACACTCCAACATTTTTCCAAGCACCTGAGCGAGGTCGTTCAGGATTGTTAAGTGTGCTGACTCATAGAATTAAGTTACCTAAAACTGCCTATAAAAAATGTCACGGCGTGCCGCGTGTTAATTTGCCGTTATCCGTGCGTGTTTCAGTAAAACATAGAATTTCCTGGAATTTATGATGTTTATCTTTGAAGACTTCCTCGTAACAACTTATTGGAACTAGCACAGAAGGAAGACATCGTACAAGCTTACACAGTCATTAAAATATGTAAATTAGCCATTAATATTAACGTAAATATGATAAAGATCCCAAAACGCAAGAAGTCAGTGTTTTGATTTTGCCACAGACGAAAGATTTACTGAAAAGTGTTTAGTTTAATAATAAACTGGAAACTTCGATATTTTTCAAAACTAAGCAATTCATGTATTTGGCAGTTGCGAATGGCGATTATTCAGAGTTATGCGAAAAGCTGCATTTTTATGACTGTCAATTCACATGCATATGCGATGTTAAGCGCATAAACCGTGAAGCCGATTTATGATACGTTATTGGAAAGGGAAAACAATATTGCGGTTTGCCTCTTTAGTATATACATATTTGTGTCATCTGCGAGATGCTGATATCGCATGTTATTGGAAGTAACAAACATTGAATGCCTGCAAAATAAAAAGTTGGAAAAAGAGATAAGAGATGGAAATGCTGGAATGAACAGAACGACGTGCAATATTGTCATTATGCGCTGTACAATGACTCTGATCCTTTGTGGTTTTATTAACTTTAGGAAAGCTGTGCTCTGGTTATTTAGTGTTCAGGTTCAGTTTCATTGCAATCGCTTTTTGTACTCCTTTTGGAGTGTCACAGTGGTCTGCTCCGACCCATGTCTCTGTGCTACCACCAGGGCCCACGCGGCTATTTCGTAGTGAATGCTGCATTGATGACGAGCCATCAACTCCGAGCACAAGGTTGAACAGGTTCCAATTATTCGGTATGAACCGACCAGGAATCGAACGCAAACCACCGTACCACTTGGCCGGTTTTCGTTTCAGGTGTTTGAGCGAATTGTTTTGTGATAGTCGAGATTCGTTCAAGAGAAGAATCGCGCAAACTGATCAATTATGATTTCCTAAAAACGGATGTTAGTAAAGGTTTTTCTACATGCCAGTACTGGGATTCAATATACTTAAATTTTGCCTAAAGTTGCGATTTTCATTAATAGAGAAATGAAAAGGGATCTGCACAGTTGGACATTCCTGTCGGCAACAAAAAGCAGCCGTTTTCAATCCATTTTAGCAAAATGGAAGAGACTTGTCTCACATCTGGCAAAACAACTAAAATCGAAAGGTGCTCGCAAACTTCGGATCAAGATCGTGAGTATGACAGCTTGGCATTTGAAAATGTGAATTTTATTTCGCCCCATGAAACGCTTGTGGCAACGGAAACCTTTTCCAATCCTATTTTTAAAAGCACACGTCAGTCTATTCCAGAGTCTTTCTCCATTTGCGTGAACACAACCCGGTTTTTAATGTACTGCTCGCACTCTTTAAGGAAATGTTGTGTGCTACACTCCGCAAAAGGAATGAAGCTGCATAAGTGAGTGGTAAAAGAACACCAACTGCCTTGTCTAGTTCTTGCTTTCACAGCTTGCTTTTCGCTTTGGTATATTCCTATATCTAGTAGGCTAGCTTTGCGTATTGGTTAAAATCTGACAAATTTGTCTGCGCCTAGAACCTCGTTTCCAAAGAATCGCTAGTATATCTGTAAACTAACCATGTTTCGCAATCTTTTGTCAATACCAGCACTCCCTGCCACCTGGGAAGACATGGGTGGCCGACAGTGGAAGACCATTCAAATAAAGAATCAGAGTTCTGAATACGTGAGTGTGATGCAAAAATTCAACGCTACATACCAATTTAACGTGGTCAAGGTAAGCAGTTTGATCAATCCGTTGTAGCACTAGCAAAAATTAAGCCCAACACGTCGCCAAGAGAAATGGCAATCCGTGTTCGATAACACGTTTCAATACGCCTTTATAACTCTGGTAAATCCTATGCAAAACGCTACATAATGCTCAGGTAAAATCTGACACGCCAGAAATCAAGCAGTTATCTTAAATCAGAAGCAGAACAGAGTCCATTAGATACTCAGATAATTATAATTATTTTATATCCAACTATTACTAAAAATGATAGAATGCTTTCCGTTTGTTATTCCAAAAAATACTCTCAGTTTCACGTTACATTGTTGGAACCTTTGCGTTTGCACGAAAGGTTTACTGTAGTTAGTTTCATGATTACAACCATAGAAAGCAAACCACCCTTGACTCAGAACTGTCGCCAGAAAGTTTTCAATAGGGGGGATTTGCAGTTCTCCTGGGGGGTTCTTTTGTGCGGGGGGCTTGACATTATAAAATTAACCAAAACTCCACTTATTTATAGTGTTTCACATTTCAATTTGGGGTGGCTTGTAGCTTTGTTTGGGGGGATAAAACGCACCAAAGTCCCCTCCCCCGTGGCGACGGAACTGCCTTGACTATGCGGTTAAACATTTATACTTACTAAACTATCCATTGAAAGCTCTAATGTGATTATTATGTTGTCGCTTACAGTGGTTTTAATATGGTAACATGTAGCAACGAAGTGTTTGCAAGGTTTATGCAATATCCATTTCCGAGTTTTGAGTACCCCTCAAAAAGTTTATAAATTTCATGTATTAATTTTTGAGAACCAAATATAGCAACTACACATAGCAGTAAGCATTTTTTTAAATTTTTCAATTGTTTGCAAGTTTCAGTGTAAGGTAAAGTAACCTTTAATAACATATGCAGCTAGAGCGCATTCAGAACCCAACTCTCTACAACCAATTCCAAGCTCAGAAGAAAAAGGTTGCGGACAGAATGGCAAACAGCGGATCCCAACTTCCAGTAACGCTCGAACTGTTCCATGGTACACAAGGAAACATTTGTCCGAACATTTACAAAGATGGATTTGATAGAAGTCATGCAGGAAGAAATGGTAAGACATCTTTTTGTAGGTCTGTGTAGCGGACACTATGCTAACTTAGCTTCAAACCTGGTGACATGGCTTGCGCCATTGAAACCCGCAACGTTAGTTAACTTGTGTACACGCTTTTTGTACCAAAAGTAATAAACTAGTACAGAATCTGACCATGACCATTCAAAGATGAGCTTAAGATCGCAAAAGCAAGTTTCGTGAAACTTGTGTTTTGTCTACGGTGTCAAAGTTAGTTTTAATAAATTTACTGCATACATTTTTATGCCAGACGTTAACTGCCATCTTCCAAAACGTCACCAAACACATCATTTTCACTTTCTTCTCTGAAACAATTTGTTTCCTGTCTTCCTCGCGAGCGCAAATCACTTTATCTCAAAACATACTCAAAAATGTTTAAACTTCTCATGTAGTTTCGAATATAAATCTAACAGCAGTTGCAGATGCTGAACTTTAATTAATCTTACTCTCGACTAAAATTTAACACTGGCTCCACAAAATTATCTGACACAGCATGGCACGATTCACCACTCATTTTTCATTTCAGGCCTTTTTATATTAACTTGCAATGTAGCTGGTTGGTTGATTTAGCTAGTATACCGAGTGCCTGTATTAAAATGCGACAACCTCTGCTGAAACCATGTTATTATATTTTAGGAAAACTGACTTATGTAATAGTTTTTGTTGTCAATTGCTACGTCTCATTATGACAAATTATATTTTATTCGGCTTCCTCTTTTCGTCTTTGATCTAAAAGAAGCGTCATTTAGACCTTGTGATATGCACTAAAACTGTCTCAGAAAATTAATTTCATTGATTAGTTTTTACGTCCAACCCTAATGCTCCCTCTCATCTTATAAGCAGTGATATTTTAGTCAAAAGAGAATATAGACTGTGAAAAACAATGGAAATTCAATTTAAACAGCATCTACACCAAGTGGTTCTTAACCGGAGGGAACGCCTCCCCAGGGGGGTGTCAAAAATGTCTAGGGAGGGGGGAGACCTTACGCGCTCTAAAACATGGGAAGTTTCGTCAATAAGTTTACCAATCAATATATTTGCTTTTACAACTTATTTAATGTCAGAGGGGCTTGAAACAAAGGACAATTACTTGAGTGAGGCATGGTAGAGAAAAGGTTAAGAACCACTGATCTACACCATCCGACGCCTGGTGGAGCACAAAATCCTGCTGATCGTATCAGGGTTGCGGAGTCGGAGGTAATATGGCCGACTCCAACTCCGACCTTTCCAAAATTTCCGACTCCAGCTCCTCAACATAATGTGAATGAAGATTGACTGTCAATAATTTTGTGGCAACTAGCAATCAATGGAAATCGTGTAGACAGCAAGAATTGTGTTTTAATAAAAGTTTCAAAAGAAATTGTACCATTTCGATAGGCACGAGTTAGGATTCTTGACTTGAGAGTGCGATGTAAAAAATTGTTCAATGAGACTTCCAGACTCGGAGTCGGATTTTTTTATCTCGAGTCGGATTTTTTATCGGATTTTTCTCGGAGTCGGATTTTTTTATCCGATTCCACCCAAAAAACTCCAAGTCCTTGCGACTCCGACTCCGCAACCCTGGTTGGTATCTGCTAAGCCGTGGATGGGTATATGGCAGGCGTGTAATCAAGGGGTGCAAGGAGGCAATTGCTCCCCCCATTCCAAAAATTTTCAGGTTAACCAATCCTTTGATGTGTACAGCCAAAGAATTCCTTCAGTGCGATACAACGAAACTGCTTTAAGGAACCTATCCTACTTCAACTTTTGATCGAACCTGATCAAAGCAGTATGGTTTACCAACTGTCCGTCATTAATCAAACGTTGTGTATGGTTGAATTATCACTTCAAGTGAATCGACAGTTCTGTTGCATGGCAAGGGCTTGGAAACTTAGAAATATAAAATCTTTGCACCGGGCTGCGTCAAGCTGTGGGAAGCTTGCCAAGTGCAAACCAGGAATGCAGTTTTGAACACGCGACTGTATGTTGTAAAACGTCGCTTAGGTGATGATGAATTTGTTATAGTTGCAGCTACTCATCGCTGTCAATTAAAGAACAATCTTAAAACGAAATGAACTTTTGGAGATGAAAATATTTCAATCTGCTATCCTCGGAATTGTCTTAAAACGATTATGTTATAAAAAGTACGATTTTCCGTGTGTTACTATATAATCCACTCAATCACAAATATACCAACTCGTTAACTAAAACTATTAACGGAATTTCAACTGAAGTCATTTTTTGCATGCACGAAGAGAGCCTTATGCATCCTTAGGCTCCCCTTCGTTCCCCAGTTCACTGCTGTGATTGGTACTGTACTAGACCAGGGGGGGCAATTAGTTTCTGCTCGGGGTCACTTTCAGCAGGCCGCATTTAGCGGAGGGCCACACCCAACATGGAAATAGAAGCAAGTCTGGGTTAACTTAGCCTTAATGCTAACATTTACTGTGATATGTTGGAGGAAATTTCAGATTTGAACATACTTCCTGAATGCTTCCGCGGGTCACATTTGGCCGTTGGGTCGCTATTTGCCCACCCCTGTACTAGACAATCATCACACGCGAATGGGCTCCTTATTTCACACAATTGTTTCAGCTATTCGGTACTTTTTGAAGTCAGCCGATTTCCATGTTTAAAGTTGCAATGGGACATTTCATATATTAGTGGGGAGATCTCGAGTTAAGAAGTGCTGCATACGAGAGAATATGTACCATGTTAGTATATTCGATAATTGGTTTCAGACAGCGAATGCAAAAGAAACCTCGGGAATCCGCTGCTTTTGGAAAGAAAGTGTGGAATTTTTGCCTTCCAGTAAATAAAAAGGGGCCTCTACGCGAAAGCAGAATATGTACCATTTAAGCATACTTTTGTTGCACATTGATATGAAATGTACAGACTGCATATATTGCAAAACCACAAAAATGAGATATCATAGATGAAACCACAATCTAGTTTTATTAAGGACTGAGGACGCCTATACAAAGAGTTGTGGATGCTAGACACGAAGAATGCATGCAGGCAGGGACAGGAAAAGCACACATAGTATGAGTTTGTTGCAACTTGACCCGATATAGATGTTACATAGACCTAATTTGAAGGATTGATGAAATCACAAAAAGTTTAACAAGAAAGTATATAAACCTACGACGTAACATGGTCAAGCAGACTGCTTGGGAATGTTTCTCAATTTCCTGACAAGTAAATTTAAGGTGAACTTTGCATAGAACTGTTAGAAGGCTTAAAATCAAACATTATTATCTCATATTGCGTTACAAGGTTTCACAGCTGGTTTTTCAAGTTGTCTTTGTTTCGCCTAATAACTTTTATCAATCTGCAAACCATCTGTAGTTCCTAAAATGCTATCAATGTATTAAGCTTTGCAATAGATTCGTCAAGTTTAATTCATAAATTTTTCAAACTTGCTTAGGTTTCATAAATAGCAAATGATGCATGTCTTAAAGCAGTTTTTCGATGCTTGTCTGTGAAGCAAAATTTGCTACTTGTTTTGCAACGTCGATTGTGTTTTCTGAAGTAAGCTGTAACATTTTATCAGATCAAGTCACTTTGGTACTATTCCTAAAACGGATATTGCAGAAAAAGGACAAATTAAATGCTCAAACGTGAAAGGTATTCACAGCAGGCTTAATCGATTACTGTGGCAGATAAGACAACAAAATGGTTGAGCTATACCTTTACTGCATCAGGGCAGTTATTTATTTTTTCTTTCAGTTCAATGATACTAAGTAAATTGTAATTGCAAGAAGATCTTTTTTCTCCCAATAAACACAAAGATTTTGCAGCACAATAGTGATTCACCAAATATGCAGCGCCCACGATTTGAAACTTTTGCCTGTTACTTATTACTTGATTTAATGTATCTTTTAACTTATTAAAGCTTTAACTTAATCATAAAGCCAACCTGTTTTCACCAGATTATAGCAGTGGTTTACAATTTGCAACAGGTTCTGAAACATGTTCTACCTGTTACAAACAGAAATGCAAGCATTTCGCTTTTAAATAAAATCATTTCGAAAGTTCCGTAAAAAATTTCTTTCCTTGTCAACGAAATTCAATGAATGACGTAATGCAACACGCAGGCTACGCTGCATACCCAATTAAAAAACGTGTTTCGTAGCACATTTTGCGTTGTATTTTCTGAATTTTCATCATGATAAAAAAAATGTTTTTGAAACATCCAACGTAATTCATTCATACCTTTGGTTTTTGCGTAGTCATTAGTTTTACTAAATTGAAATAACTATTGGGATTTAACAGGCAGCGATGAGTACCGAAAGCCTGAGTTACACTTGCTTAAACTAAGCTACCAATATAAAATGAACTAAGATAATAACCGAGTCGTCCAGTGAAAGTTGCATGAAAAATGCGTATCCATTTAACCTTGGTAATATAACCAAAAATGTTTTCACCACAAAAAACATTTACACCTATTAAGGGAATTAGGCTACTAGAAGTTTTAAAACAGGGACTCAAACACGCGGCCCACGGGCCTCATGTAGCCCGCGAGGGCATTTTGTCCGGCCCGCGATGCTTTTTGGGAATTTTCAAATAATTAACATTTAGGTTATTAAGTTGATTCACTGGTATTTAAAAGTGCTCGGCCAGCGAGTGAACAAGTTTCTTTCAAACAAACGTAGAGACGGTTATAATTGATTTGCCTGTAACGTACGATACCTTACGCAGGAAACAAGATGTAAAAGCTGTTTCTAGTAAGGTACCGCGATTGTTGTGTCAGCGTCATAATGCGGCCCTCGGGTTACTTTATAATTTCTCCTTTGCCCCTCGGGGCAATTGCGGTTTGAGACCTCTGTATCAAAACATTTCTTCACCTAATATGTGTCTGTCCGCTGCTGGCGAAGTGTATTTTGTCACTTGAGTTCGAAAACGCTGATGCGGAAGATCAACTCGCTCGAGTTGCTTGAGCGAGTTTTTTGTCAGAACTGTAGTCACGAGGAGCCCCAGATGTGCAGTATACGTAAAGTGCATAGATCCATAGAACCTGAGACTTTTTCTCAACTTTTCATGAAATTCTAGTAAGCTTGTCGAAGTAGTTTTAAAGTTTTTTGCACTTCCCAATCATTGTCCGTATTTCCTTTTGATTGCAGCTGTTTTGTACGGAAGAGGTGTCTACTTCGCAAAGAATGCCAACTATTCCGTCAACTACTCCGCACCAGACGGGAATGGTCATAAACGAATGTTTCTGGCTGAAGTAGTGACGGGAGAATACATACAAGGCACCCAAAACATTGTGACTGTTCCAATGCAACCAAACGGCTCACCGTATGACAGTGTCGTTGATAACCCTGCTGCTCCATCAATATATGTTGTATTCAAGGACGCCAGCGTATACCCGTCTTACATTTTAACGTTTACGTAAATTTCTCTTCATGTTTTTTATAGTGTTGAGCATATAAGATAATCTGAAGTTCCTACGTCATTTAAACCTGTGCCGTCGGGGTGTGGAACATCAATTGCATTCCTGATCTTTTCAAAATGTTGCAGTTGTTCTGCATATTTATATTGCAATTCAATTCCTTCATCCGTTCAAGTTTGCTATTGTTCGGAGAAAAAAGTTGAACAAAAATATGGTTGTTAGCAGTGGCGTGCTGAGGGGGGACGAGCGGGCATCCAAAAAGGAAATTACAAAATACAAATGCTGTAACAAGATGATTTTTCCTATTGTAAGGCCACTAACACATGCTGCGTGGATTTAATTTTTCGAAACTTGTTTTTTGTCAAAACTAGTTTTTACGTATTCGAATGCCAGTAGTTTTTACGTATTCGAATGCCAGTTCTCACATTACTCAATACTAGGGACCTATACTATAGGTGTGCCGCACACACTCAAACAAACTGATAGTGACATGACTTTATCCAGATCGTACGATCAAGGGGAAATCACAAAAATGATGGAAGATAATTATGGACGTTTAATGATTTTCTGAGCCAAATTTCAAAGCTGTCCTATTTCAACATGCTTGATTTAGCTGACTTTTTGATACATCACTAATTTCCCCATTCCTTTTTTGATGTGGCAGCCCTCGATGTGAGCTAACAGAGCCGCACACCCTGGTTTGCAATATGTGTAGTATGTCGAGCTTCGTCATTAATTGGCAGTTCAGGCGGCTTGATCATAACGGCTCACACAGGCCCGCAGCCGTTCTGTCCCCTCAGTAGTTGTAGGCTACATATAATAGCTACCTAATAAAGAACGAATGTTTTCTTGCGTACTTTATGCACATTCTCAATTCTTGTGTAGTTCAGAAAGTTTAAAACTGTAAACTGTGGGTGTCCAGCGTGCTTGACTGCTATTCGATGAGACATTCACGCAACCTGGTGTTTTTGTAGTTGCGAACTTCTACTGTCGTAACGTTGAGTGTGCTTTCCTCCAGTTTTATTTTGCAGTTGTGCTGACGTACAGCACTGAGTGTGTTCTACTCACCTGTTTAGCCCTTTAACGTCAGCGCGAGCCAATAAATTGGCTCGAGGTTTTTTGGTTACAACTCGCCAGCCGCTATAGCTAGATGGTTGTTCAAACCCTCTACGGATGCGGCAAGTCTTCTTGGTTCTATTAAAAATTTTTTTTGATTTGAGTGAGGGGTTCGCCTGGGAGAGTCTCGCAAAGTGGGGGTGTTTTTGGTTTTTTGACCAATTTTGACGGGCCCTGGACGCCAATCCAATAGGCCAAAATTTTCTCTCAAACATTTTTTGGAAACTAGATGATCTCCCGCGTCGATAGAGCCCTTGCTTGACCTTCTAGCATGTCTGGAACCAAAGTAATGGCCCAAAAAGCCCATTTTACACCGAAGATCAGAAAATGCATGAGTCTCCCACTGGCGGCTAGTGTAGCTCGCGATAACCCGCGATAACTCCCCGCTAAAAGATGCTAGCGAGCTATACGAGCACTCGAAAGACTCATGAAATCTTCTAGTTTGCACTGAAAAAAATCATTTTAGATTTGGGTTCGGGGTTTTCGGTGGGTGGGGTTAGAAAAAGGGTAGTTTTGGCTTTTTTTTGGTTGTTTCATTATGACGTCATCACCTCCACAAAGG
>Ga0210059_1000364_pt1 | contig 55449 bp, 35 predicted proteins | sample Ectturendosymbi2_FD_188042 | JGI IMG/M metagenome (GOLD analysis project Ga0210059, IMG submission 188042) | Ecteinascidia turbinata endosymbiont from Florida, USA - Sample 2 (SPAdes) (version 2) | ecosystem: Host-associated > Tunicates > Ascidians > Unclassified | place: Key West, Florida... | reverse complement strand
CCCCCTTGTCACAAATCTGATGACCCCCTCCCCTCCGTTACGGTGTGACGTCATTTATGGACGACCCCTAAACCTTGGAGCCAAAGAACTTCCAAAATGCGTCTGAATTTCACGGCAAACAGCTTCGTTTGTGGACGCATAAAAAACGTGAAAATGCACCCAAAAATGTTTTATAAAGCTTGCACGGAGAAAACTTCCAAAATGCATCTCAACTTCACAGGAAACAGCTTCGTTTTCAGACGCATAAATCGTGAAATTTCACCCATTACTTTTTATATAAATTTTGCAAGCGGAGAAGTTCCAAAATGCATCTGAACTTCACGGCAAACAGCTTCGTTTTTGGACGCAGAAATCGTGAATATGCGCCATGAACGTTTTCTTCAAAACGCGCAGGCAAAGAACTTCCAAAATGCGTCTGAACTTCACGGCAAACAACTTTGTTTTTAGACGCAAAAATCGTGAATATGCGCCATGAACCTTTTCTTCAAAACGTGCAGGCAAAGAACTTCCAAAATGCGTCTGAACTTCACGGCAAACAACTTCGTTTTTAGACGCAAAAATCGTGAATATGCTCCCAGAAACTTTCTGCAAAACTGCAGGCAAGGAACTTCCAAAATGCGCCTGAACTCCAAGGCAAACAACTTCGTTTTTGAACGCATAAATCGTGAAAGCGCGCCATGAACTTTTTCTGTAAACCTTGCAAGAGGAGAACTTACAAAATCCGTCTGAACTTCACAGAAAACAGCTTCGTTTCTGGACGCATAAATCGTGATAATGCGCCCAAAACTTTCTTCATAAATCTGGCAAAGCAGCAATTTCCAAAATGCGTCTGAACTCAGCAGCAAACAGCTTCATTTTTTGACGAAAAAATCGAGAAAATGCGCCCATAACTTTTTTATAAAGCTTGCACGGAGAAAACTTCCAAAATGCGTCTGAACTTCATCCCGAACAGCTTCGTTTGCGGACGCAAAGATCGTGATAATGCTCCCAGAACTTTTGTTATATACCTCGCAAGGTGAAAACCTCCGAAATGCGTCTGAACTTCGCAGGAAGTAGCGTCATTTCTGGACGCATAAATCGTGAAAATGCGCCCAGAACTTTTTTGTAAACTTGCAAGCGGAAAATTTCTAAACTGCGTCTGAACTTTTTTCACCGCTCCCTGCTGTATATCCATGCTGTGTCCTGAGAACGGCTTGAATCGTGAAAATATCTCCCGCACATTTTTGAAAAAATAACGAAATTTTGTTTTGTGAAATTTTCTCCAGTGGAAGAAATTGCATCCAAATTTGCAAGTGCCAATTTTCAAAAATTCTGTCGGCTGGCGTCCAAAAAAAGTGCCGAAAGTGCCGTTTTTTTAGGCTACGAGGGAACACTGCCCTAAACCTAAAAGTGAAACCCTTAAACTAAAATTCGAATGTTAAACCATAGCATCAAAACTGAAAGCCTTAGCGTAGTGTAAAGATCACCTCCCGAGATCACTTCATTGGTACATCATGTTCACCTTACTCTTTTATAAAGGAGGTGTGAACATGCTTTCCATTTGTGATGGTTGACCAAGCAGTAAGCATTGTACTGAATCATTTTGTAGTCAGCTACCTATACAAAGACACTTCCTTGTATATACACTACAGTATATTTCTGCATTGCATTAGTGATTATTTGAGTCACAACATATCTATCTTTTAATTTCTTTCTGTCTATCGAAAGGAATCCTTTCGTCAGACACTAAGATTTTGCTACAGAGTATATATTTCGGTAGGCATCGTCAGCTCTTATTCAAATAGAATCAACTGATATTCAAGCATACATGTAGCAGTTTGTACAAGAAAGAAAATTCATGGCTGAAAAAAGGTAAATCTGGCCACCCCGTCAGCTGGTTTTGTTATGGCAAAAATAGACACTGCATTTTACAAACAGTTGTGTGTACTTCATCTTCATATAAACTGCTTCTTCACACATCAGGTTGTAAATTACCTTCGAGTGTCCATATTACTTCTAACAAATGGTATAAAAGTCTTTCTTTGAACTGAATACCTACTTGTTTTTAACAAATGTTTGCACCTTTGATATGCATTTGTTTTATGTAAATTATGAACATTTGTTTATTGATTATTCTGCCTTTGGCAACCTTGTTCATCAGGTAACTTCCAGATCAGCGGAATTAATTTTGGAAACTGATTCAACTTATTTTTTACTGTACATGGATTTTACAGCACTAAGGTTAATAAGGATAGAATTGCTGAATCAATTAATGCATGACACATTGTATATTCCAGGCATTATCTACCTTACTTACGAAAATGTTTCTCAACTCTTTTAACAGAGTTTGTATATGCAACAATTATCAAAAAGCTTTAAACCAAATCAGTGTGGCATGCAGAAAATTTTCTTCTTCCAGTACCTGTTTTGATAAAGGTGAAGAATTACTTGTGGAAAGGTTGTCTGGCGAATGTGAAGGTAAGTGCTGAGTGGACTGACATTGTTACAGTAGTGGGTACTGAGCAGCCTGTAGTAGGACAGCAGGCTATTTGACTTTTGCTGCAAGTTCGAGCTAATTTGCACCAGACAATGCAGACATATCAAGGAGTAAATGATTGGTATGCTTAATTTGAATAGTGATGATGAAAGAATCAATAACAACTTGATCGATATGTTTATCAAGTCAACTGCTTGGTTTTATTCAGAACTAAATAGAGTCAGGCAATGTGTGTTGGTTGCCATAGCAACATACTTAAAAACCAAAAATGTGCAGGGAATACTACAGTAACCTAGTAGCATATATGCCTCATAGTACAAAACTGAAACAGATTACTAGAACCTGTCAGGCCAATGATATGATTTAATGTATTGATTTGCAAGCTCACTGTTCTCGTACATAATTTTTGTAGCCTGCTACTGTTAGCACTTGACTTTGGCAGGCCATTGTAACAATGATTACTAATCTAGGTCAAGGTGCATTTGTTTTTTTACCAAATAAGGTTTTTAGGCTTAAGAGACAGAGTGCCAATTGTGTTCGGCATTCCTGGCCACAATTAACCCATCGCTTAAAATAACTGCATTTTCATGGATTTTTGGGCTAGTGTAGCTTGCAACAACTCACAAATTTACAAGGCCAGCCACCACAATATCGAAATTTGCTTGGTTGTCCAACCAAAAGCTGCTTGGCAGTGTGGTAGTTTCATGTAACATTTACTTCTAAGGGTAAGATTCAGATAGCTTCCTTTAGATTTGATTAGACTGTTGGTATAAGATCAGTGTGGTGTTGTTGCATGTGAACAGTTTAAGATTTGGCATGCGTAAATTTGGTTCTGAGATGTTTATGTTATTGTTTGTAATTGCATTCATGGGGAAATGCTGGGTTGTTACTGACTTCTATGTCACAGGAATGGTCAGATCTGTGTAGACCTGGTGGGGCAAAGAAGGTAACTTTAACCAACATGCAACTGCTTGTGTTCTATAACTCTTTTTTTGTCCCCAAGCAAGCTGCTGGTGCTTTAAACTACTAGCCTAGTTCGGTATAATAGCTCATTTATGTACTTGTATGCATTTTTGTCCTGTTTTGGCGTAAAGCTTATTGCAGTGTCCATTTGAGCCAATCAAAATGGTTGACTTGTAATAATAGATAATCTAGCAATATTGTCATAGGCCTAGCCTGCTGTGAACACATATAGCACTCATGAAAAGAGATTCTGTCATTTGTTGTATTGCTCGTACATTGCAAAATCATGTAGTAACCCAAGATAATTTTATGTTCAGTTGATGTAATCACAGACTCAATGTCTGACTAGCTGCTAAAATTTACTGTACCCATGCTTGTCCAAGAAGCCAAAATCTGCATACTGTATTTATTTTATTGTAAGCTACGGCTTATAAAGTTCTTTTTTAATCGTTTTGTGGAGCTTATAATTAAGGGTGGCTTACATTATTTATTTCTTTACATTATTGAAAGGTACAGATGACACACAGCCTTTCCTTGGCTACATTTTGTCGACAAAACTCTCTTTTCACATTATATTCTCTTCCGCATCACATGCACATCCGTCTCAGAAGGGATTATGATGAACAGAAGGCAGATCTAGTGGTGTAAGCATCATTATGAGAGTTGCCAATGATATGCAAAATGTGCTAGTACATGAAGGTTTCTCAGGCACAGGTAACCTACGCTCAGGAGCAGCTTAATTAAGGGCTGCTTACAATCAAGGCTGGCATACATTAATTTTTAACACCATTTTGTGCAGTTTACAATCAAGGGTGGCTAACAGTCAAATAAGTACGGCATTGAGGAAAATTGTAACGTTCGCAATGTGCAAGTGTTAATTGTGCCCATAGCATTATCGTACATGCATCATCAACCTTTGTTAGGGAGTACTGCAGTAAATGTCTTGAGTTTTTCATGACTTGCATAAAATTTATTCAAAGGTATCACAATTGTTGGATTGAATCGTCCTCAAACTAGAAATGCATTTGGCAAAAAGGTTTTGCATCTGGTGAGTAAAGCTGCGGATTTTGTATAAATATGTACAAAAAGAGTGTCATGTCAATGTATGTGATAATTGAAAGCTAGAAAGAAATGAAATTTTTTGTTGACCTTAGTAGCTGATTTGTGCTGCTGCAATTCCTAGTGCTGTAAGCTTAAGTTAGCACTCCTTACATTGCAAATTAGCAGTCTCTCTACGTAAAGGTTTTTACTTCAAAGGCTAATGCAAATCAGAGAAGTGAGTTGACACCTGAGATTAAAGCAGTGTCACAGGTTTGCTGGGTATTAGTTTCCTTTGCAAATACTACATGTAGTTCTTCCAGTTATTACAGGATCTCTGTAGAAATGTAGTGTTGTGATCGGAAAGTACGAGTGGCTAGTGCGCAATGCTTCACACTGTGGTAGCAAGCAACAATAGAGATCACATGCCATGATCACTCTTATTGCTTGTTTGCACCACGTATATATAGGTGTTATTCTTCACGCACGTCCCATTCGCGTCACACATTCAACGCAACGCCAACTGAGAGGTTGCAACAGTATTTAAACATCTACAGTACCGTACATGCACTCTTATAAAACTATACCATAGCATCACGTCACAAAACAAACAAAAAAAAGTTGAAACTGCATTTGGCTTGCTTTCAAAAACAATCAAATTTGGCTTGTAGTATTTGTTACTTTGAATAATATGATGATTGGTGTGGCTTGTTGGCTGCTGATTGAAGTGTGTGTGTTGTGTAGCTGATTTCAAAGAAGTTTTACTTCCTCTTTTCATTCCACACATTACTCTAATAAATAAACATCAAAAGATACTTCTTGAGGTACTTGCTCGTGATTTTCTACGAACCACTTAAAACTTGCCTAGTTTCTGAAAATATTTTATTGTCAAAATTCATTTTGGCAGTTGAACTAAGGTGCCTGATATGAATGCCGTAATCACTAGGACAAAAAAGGTAGATCTTTTGAGAATTCACTTTTCCATGTATTCAAATTTAGTGGAATGTGTACCTTCATTTGTAGGTTTCAAGCAGGGGCATATACTCTTGGTGTGCTAGGTGTGTGGCGCACACTCAGTCAAACTGACCAGCACGTGACTTTTTCCATATAGTGCGATCAAGGGAAAATCACAAAAAAAACAAGAAAGATAATTACGGGCGCTGTTTTTTTTGGTCATAGACTGAAATGTTTTTGAAATGACCGAAAAAATTTAAGTCATTTAGGTCAGAATGTCTGAAATTATAGGCGAATGAACACGGTTATGGCTAGTTTTAATACAACTGTGAGATAAATGACCGAAATGTTTCAGTGACCAAAATGCCACAGCAAAAAATGACCGAAATGTCTCAGCGAAAAGAAAAACCAGTATGGACGTCTCATTGATTTTCTGAGCCAAATTTAAAAAATGTCCCACATCAACCTGCTTGATGTAGCAGAATTTTTCATGCATCGCTAGTTTCCTTTTCTGTTTTTGTTGTGGCAAGGCAACCTACAGCCGCACACCTTGACTTGTAATAAAAGCAACAGCATATATACTACGACACATTCGAGCTTCGTCATTAATTAGCAGTTGAGCTGAATTGCGAATAACGGCTCAAACAATCCCGTATCACTTCTGTTCCCTCAGTGGTTTTATCTTCAACAGCCACATACGGTAATAAGAATTGAAAGTTTTCTTGCGTGCTTGATGCGCCTTCTCAATTTTTTGTAGTTCAGCAAGTTTTGATCTCGCTCTCGCGACTCTGGGTAAGCGCCATTCCAGCCACACACCTGTGCTCGACTGCTCATATTCGACACGTTCGCGCAGCCTGATGTTTTTGCAGTTGTGAACTGCGCTGTCGTAGGGCTGATTGTGTTTTATTCCCCTGTTTTAATGCACAGCCTGATACAGTATTTTTGCACTGGATGTTTTAGAAACGCGGTTATGTTGAAATGAAGCAAGTCAAATACTCCTTTTTTGGGCCTATTATCATTATTATCGTTGCTACAGACGCCTACCAGCCTTTTGCGTCTCATAGCAGATGACTCGCATTTTACTTTGTCACCCTGAACTAGCGGTTGAAAAAACTTTTTATTTTAAAGTTCCAGAGCATGCTTGAGAAACTGAAATACGACCAAAACTTGAGAGTTGTTATTGCAAGAAGCACAACACCTGGAATTTTTTCTGCAGGTTAGCGTTAAGACTATTCATGTTGTGCAGTATTTTTCATACGTGCAAGCAGGGAAGCCCGAGCGGGAACAAAGCTCGTGGGTCTTAGTCGTCTGTGGACTTGACCATGCACAGCCGTAATATGCGCTGGTAACCGCTGTTCGATGTACGATTGTACATCCACTCGACTCGAAGAGTGCTGGCGATACGCTTCTTACACACAGGATGATACAATTATTGGCTGTCTGTTGCTATGTACCACTGTGTTACGAGCTGTCTAGCTTCCTATTATGCTGCACGTGATTTATTCAGTATTTAAATTTAAACTGTAAGAAATGATACATTGCTGAATAAAATGACCTCACTAATTAGCATTCGAAGAACGTCAACTGCGGCATGCTGCAGAATACACCACAAACCCGTTTTATCCTGTCGGTGATCCACCAAATTTGTTTTTTCCTTGTAATAGATTGCAGCTTGGTTTTCCGTATTTTTTAATTAAGAGATTATCGCAGCCCTGCTCTTGTTTTGTCGATATAATCCATGATGTCGCTTTTCTTTGTAAATGGGTTGCGTTTTGTTTTTGTTGCCTCTCCTGCTCTCGCACAAGATTCTGTAAATCTTTGAGAAAATGAATTGTGCTAATTAATTAATTTTAAGTAGTGTGATGACCAGTACAAAGTATCGCCACGAGAAGGGCGGTACATGCGACTGAAACTGCCTTTTGGAACATGATTACTTCAACACAACACAGCTATGCCCATTATTAACCGATTTCAAGACAGCCTCAGAAATGAAAAGTTTCACACACACTCGCTGAACAAATTATTTCAAACTTACCGCGGTGCCTCTTCTTTCCTGACTGGGGTTTCACGAAAGTAGCAATCTTGTGGCTGCTAGGCTTTCTTCCTTTGTTAAAATCGTATGAGCACTAAGAAAAACAGATAACTTTTAAGCTCCATTCGAGAGTCATAAAATTTTCGAAACCTTTGAAATAACAATAGCTCTTACGCCATCGCTGCCGCTGACGAAACACAGCCGCGATATGACAACAGGAACCTCCTCTGGTCTATTCTTTCAAGCTTTTGCTTTTGTCATATTTTTTAACGCGATTATAAACGTCAGTCGCTTTTTGTCAGGCGCAGACTTGAAGGAGCGCGCCGTGATGACACCTGACGAAGTGGCGCAGTTCGTTGGCGGCCTGCGCCGCATGATGTACGATTTCACCCACCTCCCCGTCCCAACCATCGCCGCCCTGGATGGGGTCGCTGTCGGGGGCGGCTTGGAATTCGCTCTGACGTCTGATATCCGAGTGGCAGGTTTGAGGTTTTCCTTTGTTTTGTTTTTTTGCTTAAATCATTGCGCAGATTTGATGGTACACTACGTGCTTGTTTTTTAACACCGTGGCTCACTGTTCAACGTACAGGCTAACTGCGTTGAACGAAATGCCAAAAGAAAGAAAAAACACCTTTGCTGCTCTCTATGAGACCTCAAAAAACAAGTGATTTTGCTTCCTTCAAAATCTGTCCAACATGTTGTTCCAGCGGACAACGCGCGAGTCGGTCTGGTCGAGACAAAGCTGGCGATCATCCCCGGCGCAGGTGAGGCCACCGCGGGCTCATTTAGATCGTTCCTGTAGTCTCGGGTCTGACCAACGCTGTTTGAAGGTGGGACTCAGAACCTCACCCGCGCTGTCGGCCCGAGCATCGCGAAGGAGCTCATCTTCACCGGTCGTCTTGTTGATGGCGTTCAGGTTCTGCAAGTTGGATATTTTCCTTTGTTTAAGACTTATTGTTTTTGTATTTACGTGTTTGTATGAGACGCAAGGCCTGTGTCACATCAGTTGTTGAAAGCACGTAAGGGTACAGAAATGCTTGCACGCAACGCTTCACATGGTAGGCGTTATAGTTCATACGCTGAGTCGACATTGAAAAGGAATGAACACTTGAACAAGGCACCAGCAACCAGGGTTGTCCATGGGACATATTTATCTGCCCCATCCCATAGCAATTTATGTCTGTCCCATCCCATGGGATTCCCATTGCGTTATTATAATATTATATGGAATGCAATTCAATTAAAATTATTAAATTTATAAATGTTTAGGTTTAGTATCTACTAAGTAGGACTTACATGTTCAAAGAGACATGCAAAACAACAAAATTTATTGACTTTAAAATTCAGAAGTATAGTCTAAGTATGACAATTCAGTAACATTCTGACACTCTCATTCTATTTCTGAGTCTCATGGGAAATACAAATGTGTGCTGTCCCATCCCACGGGATGTTTCCCATGGGATTCCCATAGGAATGGCATTCCCATGGACAAGCCTGCCAGTAACTACTGCATTAGGCCATCGTCATGCAGAAGCGTTACAAATGTGGGAATTTTGTGAAAAGAATTAGACAATTGAAGTGAACGGATAAAGAAATTCTAGATGAAGGTGCGCGCCGTTTAACAAAATCATACAAATTGTTTCTCAGCAAGGCATCAGAAGTTCTGATGAAATTGGTGACCAGTTATGGGCGAACACTTACCGGGTTGTCCGGAAGGCCGCCCAGGGCTGTTAATAGGAAAATCGACGCATTGGGAAAATAAGACGTGAACCAAATAACCGCCCGGGCTGTTATACGGCAGTTGCATATCGCCTGTGCCTGAACAACTACACATGCACACGTTTTGTTCTAGTGGTTTCAAATATAGTGGGTCTTCAATAGCTATTGAAAAGGTTATCTGGGCCGCGATAAAAAAAGTTTGCCGACCACTGGTGTAAGGTGACAACTACAAATAGTATTCAAACTCAGTACAGTATAACGTTGGACGTACCGTGAAAGGTGGCAGGTACAAATACCGGTACGGTGGTATTCAACTTAAATACTAGCACCATACAAACGCCCACCTAAAATAAGCGCCCGTGGGCGGCTTTCCGGAAAACCCCGGTACGTTCCTTGGGATGTGATGCAAATTGCAGTGGGCATTATTGCCGGTAACTCTAAGGCGTTCAACACCAGACTGTCTGTACATGCTTAACAGTCGGCAGGCACACATCGGCATGTAATGCGCACGGAGCAGAGCGCTCTCAACTGCAGTGGAGCACTGAGAAAAGGTGCCTCTTAGCTTGTTAGCTAAACGATAAAGTGATTTCAGTTACCTATGAGTGTCACTGTCATCCTTCAGTGACAGTGGTGTAGGAGGCGGGGTGCAGGGGGGTGAAAGCGCATCCCCAAAAGTTCTGATTTGGTGAAAATCCGGGCAAAATCCATGGAAATCTGGGCGAAATCTGTGAAAACGTTCGCAAAATCCCTGAGAATCCTTGCAAAATCCCTGAAGATCTAGGCAAAATCCAAGAAAATACGAGCAAAAATGGCGCCCAACGTGCTGTGGTTTGAAAAAATGGCGCCCATCGCGTCATCTGAAATACGGTCTTCATGAGAAAATATTCGCACAAAAAATGGCCAAAATTTTTTTCGGGCAAAAATCCTTCGCACCCCCAAAATTTGCCTGCTCCTAACACATATATTCAGTGAGGCATGAGGTACTACACCAAGGTATTTGCAAACTTCCTCTTTGCGGTCTTTGAACCAGCGGCAAAAGCTACATGAAGACTGCTGCATGCGTTTACATGTCCTGTATCGCACTTCAACCATGCGTTAACGTCGTCTTGATGCCGATATGTCGTAGAGGCAGTGAGCTAGGATATTATACTAGATCTTGTTGTAGTCAAAATACTGCGCTGCAATAAACGGCTTATGTGGTGGAATCCTGCGCTTTGGCCAAAAATGCTTATCTTTTAAAACCCCCAAACACTCCTGTTGCTGCTGCAAGAATGGTTTCATCTTGATCGCGGCAATATAGTCGTTTCCGTAACATTTCCAGTTGCGTTGTTGTTGCCGTGCATTTCCGGATAACGTTTTCGCGTTTCCCCCTCACACATGATGCAAACTGTATTGTTTCAGGCTCACCAGATCGGTTTGGTCAACCATGTTGTGACGCAAAATGAAAACGGCGACGCTGCCTACTTGAAAGCTCTTGAACTGGCCAAGGAAATAAAGACGCAGGTATATAAGTCATGTGCATGCATTGGTGGCGACCCTATCGAAAGGTTTGTCAGTACATGACATACAACACTGACACGTTTTCTTTTACATGTACCGCCGTACCGTTTTCACGTTAATGTTTTCTTCAACAGAGCGATATGTTCTTTCATAGTATGTTTATATCGTTCTGCGCGTCTGAAACGAGTTACTTGCTGCAAACGTTTGTAGAGACTAGCCTGAGACTCTGCTTGTCTGACATTGGGTTTGTGTCATAACAATATGCAAAACACAAATCAACACAGTCGTTGTCAGTTTGATGTAGTTATATTTGGGAATGATCGAATTCGTCTTCGACTTGCAGAAAAATGTCTTGGTCATAATTTATAGCACTTGGATTGAAAAGATCTCCTAAGTGAGTAAAAATTATCGCAGAAAAATACTGTCTGAACTCAAAAGCTTAACTTTGGTTAATTACGAAAGCCTTGTGTTGGCGGAAAAGCAGGAAGATGTACTCGGTATACACGAAGCGCTCCTCCGGGAGACTTGTACAAATGTGTCGGTCAAAAAACAGGAACTTTTGTTCTGAAATACCGCTTCTTCAAGACCTATTAGGCAACTTCTGTGACTGGTAAACAGAAGAGCTCCGTTCCGCTCCAATTGCGCCGATGACGTCTTGTGTTTGACCGCACCTGACGTCACAGTGTCCATTGCCGCAGCGAAGAAAAGTCCAACTTTTGTTTCTTTCATTTCAGGGTCCGGTGGCCCTTCGAATGGCGAAGCAGGCCATCAGTCGCGGCTTAGACGTGGACATCACTTCAGGCCTGGCGTTCGAAGAAGCTTGCTATGCACAGGTGCGATCCTATAAGTAGAAATGAATGCTGTGGACAATTAATTGACAGTGACCGAATAGCTGCCTTTCGACATTCGTTACCTCGTAATTGTTTCTAAATCTAATATTTGATTGCGATATGTAAACGAAAACAAGTTAAACCTGCATTGGCAAAGTGCCTTTAGTAATCCTGCATGCTAATTGTACTGCACCATAACAAAAGAAAGGTTAAATTTGAGCAATCAAAGTTTATCGGAGTTAACCTTTTATCCCTGCCGCCATCGAACTCCCTTGCTAGTAAGTTAACTGCTCATTTTTAACAACATTAATTTAAGCTTGCTCCCAATTCATGGCTGGTCTTTCAAGACTCGGTGCTACAGACAAAGTTTAACCACACAAAGGCAATTGAAAAGATCAATGTTGAAAGAGCAGACCCATGTAACGAACGTGATCGTACTTGGGTGCATTTATATCAAGTCGGATGAAAATTACAGACAGTTTAGTGCCACTAGTGGTCAGTAGAGAACCGCGAAAGGTTTCAAGCTTCGTTGTCTGTGTCCAATGAAAGCGAAGTCTGAGAAAAGTGAAGACTGTTGTTACAGCGGTTCGTCGTTGTTACCTTTTCGTGTGTTGTAACCTGATGCGGTCTACAGCGCGTTTTTGTTGTGCAGTAGAACAGCAATCGGTTTGACTGTAAATGCGAACGTTTTTCTCGCAGGTCATACCAACCAAAGATCGACTGGAAGGTTTAAAGGCATTTAAAGAAAAAAGAAAACCTGAATACAAAGGCAATTGAAGGCTCTCGGTTTGCTGTTGAAATATCGTGGAATCCGCCTACTGTGCTCTGTTTTCATAACTTCACGCTGATTCGGACTTGCACATGTCCGCATTTCAGCAACAGGCCTTCACAAAGCGAAAAGCTACTCGCAGTGTTTTGCTGGGAAAGTCGATTTCGCTTCATTTACGTATTTTCAATCCTGTAAGCGGCAAGCAAAAGCGTGCGGGCAAAATGATAGACTAGATTTAAGAGAAAGGACGCGAACTGAAATTTCAAACACGCTATCGGTGGCAGATCCACGGGGGAGCGATTGTGACGACCCTCCCAAAATCTACGAAAGTAACTTTCTTCACCATGATTTTGTACAACTCGGAAAACAACACACCAAAACCAATTCCGAATTAGTCTTTCGTCATCTTCGAAATGTTTCATTGTTCGCCGTATAAGACCATTCTGCCATCCATTGTTTTGTCACATCAGTGTTGTGAAGTACACTTCATCTCACTTCGGTAACTAACGCCGTTTTGAGTCTTGACCACCAAATATTATCGCCTCCCCCCCTAAGGTTACAGGCTGTATGCGCCCCTGCGCGCTATGGCCATTATAAAACAGGCTACGTAATTAACAACCCAGTAGCGGTGGCCAGTAGTTCTCAACTGAGCAGGCCACAGGCGGTGAACAATGCTTGCTTGGCACTCCACCGCGTTGTTTGATGCTGGCCGTTCCGTGATCGGCGTTGTCCTTCGCTTCCGTTGAGGCCATATTGGAGAACTCTGAATACAAAGGATAATACACTCCCTTGCGCACCTGCACTGGGCGTGTGCGCGCAGCCTGCAACGACAGCGAATCTTGTTCGAGTCACGTGCTCGATTACGTAGACGGATGGGTGTAGGGCGTAGGTCACGTCATCAGGGTCGTAGCCAAGGAGGAGAGAAGGCGGGACCACCCCCCCAAATTTTGCGCGGCGATTATTATTGGCAAATTTGTCATGAGCGTCTGAACCCATTCAAGTATCGAAGTTGGCAATCCTCGCGCCCTCCCCGCATAATTTTCCTGGCTCCTACGTCATGGTTCTGTGTGTGACGTCACCAGCACGTCATAGTTATGATGTAATCCGGAATGTCTGGAAAAGCCTTTCTTATCGTGTTGCTTGTCTGTCTGGCGCGAATTGACGCGGATGAAAATAAAATGCAAGAACCGCAAATAAATGAACTGCAATGAATGAGTTTATGATTCTGACATGATTCTGACTAAACAGAAGTTGAAAGAGTTGCGTTAGGATACAAGTTGATTGCCCGGGATGTAAGGTTGCCAGACGTCCTTGATCGCCAAAGGACTGTCCTTGAATTCGCTATCAAAACTCGTTATGTTCTTGATCCTTGAAAAACATCTTGTTGTCCTTGAATATTTTGCGACGTCCTTGAAAATTCTTGAATAGTTTTGAAATTTTTCATTTTTGAACTATTGATTACATTAAACTGTCGAGAATCAAGAGTAAACAATGTAAAAATGAACAAAACAGTGTAGATTTGTTCCATCTTAAGCACTTATATGCAGAAAAACGAAGTATTCAAGAACGGATGTGTCCGGGGGGATTTTGTTTTAAGGACCCTTTAAACACATTCCTGGACCCCAAGGCGTTCAAGGGTCCCAGGTCAGGAATACCTGATTTAGAGGTTGCTGAATGCATCGTATCTATAGATGTAGATTCTTATTCCCACTCGGTTTACATAGGTTTGTTCCATTATCTAATTTTTCCGTTCGGCGTTTGTTTTTCTAACTGTGCTCATTTCATTTCCAGCTGTTGTTTTCTGACCCTTGCCAATGGGGTTTAAACGGAGTTAATTTTCCAAATTACCTCCATGGTTGTTCAATCCTATGTGAAAGAGTGACAAATCTGGTCATCATTAAATGGCTATTTTGCTATTGTGTTTGCATTTATTCTAATTTCCACTGACAATTACTATTCTTTGCTTGATGGCTTTTTGCAATGTTTCTGCTTATATCAGCTTAGTTATATGAAACAATCAACCAATCAATCAATTAATGTAGCAGCAACTACGAGAACAAAAACCATTCTCGACTACCAAATTCGCAACCAACTGATATATTTTTTTTCGTAGGGGGGACCATATAATTACAACTTGTGGTTGTACATAACAACTAAACATGTTTTTGACAATTTCGGAGGGGGTCAACTGCGCGGTTGCCCAGCCCCTGGTTATGGGTCTGACGACTGCAATGCTCGTAGCTCGATGAAAAGCATTGTATATTTCGATGCGTAGGCGAACAAAAAAATTTCATACTGGAAAATTTTTTTTATAATTTTATAGTGTCCAGTGTTCAACCTAGGCCTGCGACCTACATCATGGGTGATTTTTTGCGTGACGTCATCAGGGATCTCTGGCTTGGAATAAACTTTTGCATAAACACCCACACTCGCTGTGTTTTTATCGCAGATGTTTTGCCAATGCCACTAGCTTCAAAACAAAAGATATATGATTTTTTACGACGCAAACCTGCCATAAAAATCTCAATTTGCGTACACAGGATTGGAAAGAATTTTCAAACAAGAGCTGATCGATTTTCCACTTTTAAATCGTCAATCACCTAAGTGTAGCTTACCTATAGAAAATATAACAATGACAACCAAACGTAAGATTCCTGTACTTATGTTTGGCACTCTTTTAAATTTGCAGAAAATCCAATATTAAAATCAACTTTCCTGCTTGTATCCTTTTGACACAGGTCAAGACCGCCGAGTGAAACCCAATCTAAGCTCCACATTTAGCATAGCAATGTGTCGAATCACTCATTTCCAGCGAGTGCAATTGCGATTGTCACCTGTAACTTCGCAGCTGACTGGCTCTTTCCAAATGCTGCAGCTCATCCTGTGTGACCAAAAAATGAACCTGGGCCATAAACATGCTGCTGTAGCCATAGGCCTAGCTAAGGGTGGAACAAGGAAGCCATGCCCCCAAGTTTCTGGCATACCTTGTCGTTCTGTGCTTTGAGAAGCGGTGTCCCAAACAAAATACTGTTGCTCGCTTAAAGTCAAAATATTTGTCCCAAAAAAAATTTGGGCTGGCAACGCTACTGGCTGTAGCTTACAAACTAGACTCAGCACTTTTCTTCTCTGCAGAACAAAGTGTTCACAATTTGAAACCTTGTCTTATCGTTCTAAAAAAATTAATGCATGACTTAATAAAACTTGAAAAGATCGAATAGTCTTTGCACAGTGACATATTTGCTCAGTTCTGACTTCAGGACATCGAAATTTGACACAAAAGCATCTCAATCTCCACTTGTACTTTATACTGCGGAGTCTTCAGAACTTTTCCTGCTGTCCAAGCAAAAACCCATAACACCACCACAAACATTATTGGCTGCATCGTTGTGCCTCTGCGTTCACTTTACACAAGAGATGGCAACAGATCTAGAGTACCGGAATCAAATCCTGCAGGATTCTGCATTTTTATTCGGACCCGGTGTCAAGCGCAATTTCTAACCTCGGCGAAATTTCTGACCTATTATTGTTTATCAGTAATTTTGCTTCTCAGAGTAAAGGAATAAAGTTTGGCGATTACTCTTTTTGATATGTGTTGTGTAAATTCAAACTTTTTGGTTAGATGTCAGATACCCAGAACAAACATCTACAGTACGGGAATAACTATAACCACAGGAAAATATTGGACTTAGTGTTAGACCTCAATTATATTTATATTTTTAACCCGACACACCCAAACACTGAACCCTTCGCCTTAATCATCAGTTTTCTCAGCGTATTTGATATGTAGAATATTACTCTGTGCACGCGCACATGGCGTGAAGTCAGAAATTTCGCAAGTCAAAAATTTCGCTTGACACCGGAATCGGAGCCGGACTCAAATTTGCGAAAAACCGGATCCGGGTCACTTGTTATTTTCGGCAGTAACAGGAGTCTGCGTGGTCTAAACATGTCATTCTTAAGTAAAATATTGCTGAACTTCAGTTGCATCGATTGCATCAAAGATGCTGTGCCTGATGCAACAACATTGAAGTGATCCAAGTACAACCTGGAGCCTAACAGTGTAACGTGGGCTCCAGGCTCACAGAGATGAGCACGGAACAGGACTGGATCAGGGCTAAAGCCAATTTTGGCCGGATCAGGACTGGATCGGACTGAGAAAATAAATTTTTGCACGCAATGCCCCACAAATACACCTAAGTGTGATTATTCTGAACGTATCAAAAATCTTAGTTGTGATCCGATTTTACAGATATGCTAAATGGCAGTGTAATTTTGCCATCAATGGCAAAAGCTCTGCTGAGACTATTTTGCTATTCGAACTATATCCACGTTTGCCCACGTATATAACGTTGCGTTCTAGTAACAACGTGAACATAGTTGAGTGGTTAATGCCTATGCCTGTTGTGCAAGTGTTCGTTGGTTCTGCTCTCACCATTTCCTTTGGCTTAGCTTGAAGAGATTACTCCTTTGATGGGAATGCTTCTTATGTAGGCTGTTTTTTCAAAACGTTTGAGGTTTAGGGCAGTGGTTTTCAAGCTGGGTGTTGTTTGCCTTCTATCTAGGGTCTCGAGAGCTTCTTATAAATATCTTCATAATTACTTCCACATTTTAAATTTCGTACGTAGAATCACTTTTTGTCGTAGTCAAAATAATAGGATTACCTGGCAATAGCGCAGTCAGTAATTTTGTTCGGGATGGGCCAGTCAATGACGTCGTCAGCCATTGACGTCGTCTTGAGTTCGATTGTTACTTCCGTTTATTTTCTAACAGCTGAAAATTGATACAAAGTACCATCAAAGATATGAGCAATTTTGTTTCGGGGGAGGCCATGGCCTCTTCGGTCTCGTTCTGGCTGCGCTACTGTTACCTGGTAAAACTGATAGCCTACTTTTTCATTCCAAATTGTTTTAAGTGTGATTACAACTATTACAGTACTGTTGCGTTCGGCAACGCACGAATAACTTTGTGACCTAAAAATGTGCTGCTTTTGTAAATTTGATACCTGATTGCTGTAGCTAACTTGGGAGTTATCCTAGTTTTGAATGAGTCGTGCTGTGGTGTGGAGTTATTTGTAACGGTACGGGCCTCCCTCACTGATGCTGCCATGTGCATGAATTTAATACATTATTTTTGTTAAGCATAGTGATATCGTACGTTATTTTTAGTCGTTGTGATTTTCTATTGTGCAAACACAACTGCATTTTCTATGTCTGACTGGAAAATTTCGGAAGGGGGTCGATAGGTTGAATTGAGTTGCAAAATGGGTTGCTGCTTCAAAATTGTTGAAAAACCACAGGTTTTGGGCTTACATTTAGGGGTTACGTTTGCAGATTAAGTTGCAGGTTTAGGTTTTGGTCTAGGTTTAATTTTAGGTTTCGGTTTTGGGTGTTGAGGTTTGGTTTCAGGTTTGGGGTTTTAGGTCATGTTACAAGGGCTTTATGCTAATCCAAGTTTATCCTTTGTCGTTTGAACAATCGAAAGAATCGAATTCTCCTAATGGCAAAATAACTCCAGCAGTGCTTTTGCTTCATGAGGAAAAATAGACACTGCCTTGATAAATTTTGGAAATGCCAAATGGTTATGTCTATTTTGCCTCATGAGGCAAAAGTACTGCTGCAACTATTTTGCCTTCAACCAATCACATTTGGCTGAAGGCAAAATAGCTCCAGTGGTGCTTTTGCCTCGTGAGGCAAAATAAAAATACATGATTTTACATGGGAGGATCAGGACTGGATCGGATTGATGATTTTCAAAAATTTTGCGGATCAGGACTGGATTGGATTTAATTTTATCGGACAGGTCTGGACTCGGACTGAAAAATTTCACAGTCCGCTCATCTCTGCCAGGCTCCACCAGTAAGATTTAGAAAATTTATGAACACAAAATGGTTAATCAGTATCATCAATTACGGACTGAGGACATGTTATCTTTAAGTTACGACTTAATGCAGTCAGGCACAGAGAAAATTTTTTTAAGATGATGCAACTTATAACGAAACGCTGAAAACGCAGTAAAGTAGTCGGCGTTACCTTGCATCTCGGGCCCCCTTAAAAGTGGTGAGTGCCTGGACACTTCCAACCACCTGTTCCGCAGACTACTCAATTTTCTTATGGCAAAAATAACAACTTGCTTTATTATATGTTTAAAGACAAGTAATCGCTGCAGTAACAAATGATGCCGAACTGTATCTTCATAATTACATGCTTTGACAAAAAAATCAGTAGTTAATGCACCAAAAGCAAAAAATTAGTACCGATCAGAATTTCAAATTATGTTGTGATGGACATAAAGAAAGCATTTATAAATCAGCGCGCCAAAATTAGGTAAAATAAATTGATGTCGAAGAGAAGAAGAGTTCATGCAGGGCAGTGCAACAGAAAAAAGAAGCAACATGTCTCTCAAATAGCCTACAAGTTGGAGATATTCTTGCCGAAAATGTGCCTGTCAGCAATACTACCGCTGCTGGCTGCTTTACTGTGCAGCCAGCCCGCTGGGAAGTGTCAACGTGACTACCCGTAACGGTTGACTGCCACGCTAAGTGTCACATGACCAACAACGTTCTTCCTGTCTTTTTTTCACTGGCTTCACAACTGCTCTGCAGCAGCGGCATCAGTTGCGAGTTGTACACTCGTATTGATACGTTAAACCAGACTTGCTGTGCAGCTGTTTGAAGCGTTCAAGGCAGATTTACATATGTTATTATGGAAAAAGGATACCACATTATGAAGGCATTTTTAGTGAAGGATACCACATTATGACGGCAGTTTGTAGTGAATTACCTTAAAGTGTCGTGTAATATGCAGGATTTTGTACGAAAAGCTAATTAACCCCATGTGCCTTGGTTCAGTTGGTTGCACTCATCAATAAAACAGGTTGTGCATAAGCTTTTTTAAAGCAAAAACTGCATACCAGTTGGGAAAATGTCTGAGGAAAGAAACCGTGACGTTTCAGAGATGTTATTACAGTTTTTTCAGTGCAGTGCAAAATTACAAAATCACATTATAATGTACATGGCAAAAATTGGATGTTTGTCAAAAGTGGAAAAACTCCAATGGCACCCATATGTGGAGCCAGACATTTTCATTTGGCGGACCAGTTTTGTAGCAACGAAAGCAGTCAATAGGCTTCGTAGGACTTAAGAAAAAGACCCGTTCTGCTTTCAAAAAGGATGGCTTCGCTTTATTGCACGTAGCATCATTACGTTTCGCTTTCGTGACCTCGCTGGTATCTCTGGGAAGGTTGCGCTGCTGTAAATCATTTCGTAAACATTTGCAAGTTTCAAGTTTATTATCGTTTCATATAACTCAGCTATTGAAAAGAAACGGTACTGACGGCCATTGCGCAATAAGGAAACCAATTGTCAGTGAACTGGAAATCAAAATAAATGAAACCACAATGGCAAAATAGCTGATTAATGTAAATGCGAGTGTCATATAGGATTGGTGAAGGACCATGGCGGTCATCTAGTCAACCAACCCCGTTTATCACTTTATGTGTAGTGTTAAGAAAATAATCGTTGGTAATCAAACAAAAAGCAAACAAACAAACATAGACAAAAACAAACAAACAAACTTAGAGCATGGTGAAGTAAATTTACAGATGAAGAGAGCATGCCTATGTACACAAAGGTCAAATTTAATTGAGGAAATTTGGTGTAGTCCAACAAATGTTCAAACAAAGTATAAAAAGAAAAAAAATTTATGAAGTTTAAAAGCAAGACAAAACAAAAAGCTATGGTTTATAATTACATGTCAAAATATGGGATGCGCACAGGAAAGAACGAGAAACAAAAGATGAAGATACATCAATAGCAGACAATATGCAGGGCCGGATTTACCTATAGGCTACATATGCTTAAGTCTAGGGCCTCAAGATCCAAGGGGACATCCAACAAACTGTGGTACGCCAATTAGAGTCAATGGTCGGTATATGATCATTTAGATTAAACTTCGTCAAAAATTTATGTCTTAATTATTATTCACAAAAAAAGCGCGTTTGGTTCTGATGCCTTAGATTGTGGTTTTCAGTTCATCCAACCACGAAGCCTTGTTTCTTAGCTTGATGGTCACTAATTGCTCAGCGGAAGGTCCTTTTCAAGTTTCAAAAGAATTAAAAGTGAATTAAAGGGTCGCAATGTTCCAGGAGAGGTTGTCCACACTAAGCATTCGGTATATTAAAAGTGACAAACTTAGGCAAACACATTGTAATGCATTCTTAGATAATTTTCTTGTGAAGAAGGCCAAGACAAAACCTTTTTCACTGTTTTACTGTGTTATGTTCAGCCTTACTTGATTCGATGATTTTAGATTTTTATTTCTTTATACGTATTTCAATAATGACAACATAAGCGAAATTTAAGCCAGTCCAGTCGCCACGGTGGGCACTGGTGAGCTCATCCGTTCCAAATTTATATATGAAACACTATAAATCAGTAAAGATTTTATCAAATTTTCAAAATGTCAAGTCCCCTTGCGCAAATTTAAATCCCTTATTCAAGACTTTCTGGCGACCTTTTTTCTGGTTTTTAAACCTCACATCTTTTCACGCGAAAGTTTAGTTACGTTCGATTCTTACCAGTCTGAAAAAGTAAGAAACACGCGAATCGCGAACCTAACAGTTACAACCATTTGGGTGCGTTTTACGTGACGTGTTTTGCTCGTGTGTGAGAGATTTTTACAGCCGTGGTAAGCGAGTTGCAACGTGGTTCTCACGTTGTGCTTTAAAGTCTTTTTGCCGCCACACATACTCTATAGGTGCAGAGTGTTTGTTTTTCTTGAACACAGATAAGAAAAAACATATGTGATTCTTATAAAAAACGTAGGCCATGTGTTTTGTCAAATATTGCAATTGTGGCGATTTCGGTTGGTTTGCCTGTGGCAGTTAATAATCTTGTTCCCGCCAGCCAAGTAGGATTTCAACAATTCCGTGCAACTGAACGCTTTTGCGTCGAAGGCAGCAACAAACACAGTGATCGTGGGCACTCCTGTTATGATTTAGAATTTTTTCTGACTGTACTTTCAGAGCGTCATTTTCGAATTTTCACCAATTGACTAACGCTTTCCATTTTTATTCCTCGCAACAATGATTGAGGGGGCCTCACAAGTAGATTGGCCTGGGGCCTCGCATTAGTTTAATCCGGCCCTGACAATATTGCATTAATCAAATTTCCGAAACTCTCAGCGTTTAGTTTTTGATAAGTGAAAGGTTGCTAAAATATATAGTTACGTATCTTTATCATCTAGGAGGTGCTTCTTCAGTGTCCACTTGAAGGTGAAAGTGGTTGAAGACTTAATACAGTATGGTATTGAAGACCACACTTTTGGACCAACAAATGTTAGGACACATTTCACTGAAGAAGAGTTGACTCTCGGTAAAAACATCATGTTAGAAGTGGATAGTTTTGTAGGGTAATGAATTGATTTGAGCTGGCTGGAATAAAGTAATTACCAAAATGACATGGAAGCAGTTTGTTATAGTAAGAGTGCATAAATTTCCCTACTGATGATAAGGTATATAGTTTGGGAAAGTATAATGTGTTTAGGTGTTGGAAAGATTCTTCCAGAGATGTTCGCTTTAGTTGGTCATATTAGTTTTATAGCTTTATTTTGGAGATTAATGAAGGGCTGAATTGTTACGTTTGAAGCACAGCCCCAACTGAGGATTGAGTAAGTAATAGTGGAATTAATGAGTTATAGACAACTTTCAATACAGATAGTGTTGTGTAATGTTTGAGTTTAGATAAAACTCCACAAGCTCTTGATAGTTGAGCTTTCACCTTTTGTACATGAGGTTTCCAGCTTAGCTTATTTTCAAGAAGAACACCTAGGTATTTCAGGTTATCTTCAGGGGAAATGCTATAGTTATTTATAATAACTTTGAATGAGGTAGGATTGTGTTTTTGAGAATTTAATAACATAAAATTAGTTATTGTAGTTAAGAGAAAGTGTGTTGGCTCTGAGCCAGTGGTCAATTTTACATAGTTCAAGTTTGACAGTTGTCTGAAGAACATTAAAATGGAAGTTTGACATATCAAGATTAATATCATTAGCAAATAAAGTAGTATGAAAAGAGGAAGCTTGAGTGATATCATTAATGTATATTAGGAAGAGTAAAGGCGAAGTGCTGTAACACTACCCTGAGGGACACCACAGATTATCCTTTCATATGAAGATTTAAATGTCCCTATTTTGCTGCACTGCGTTCTATTATGCAGAAAATTTGAGACGATTTTGTGCGAAACACCTCTTATACCATAGTGACAGAGTTTATCAAGTAAAATTTTATGGTCACAGTAGTCAAATGCTTTTGATAGGTCCAGAAATAAGGAACATGTGATTAATTTATTGTCAAAGTTTTTGAGTAGTTCCTACGTCAGATTTCACTCAAATATACCAAAAGGGATGCAGAGGTCTGGTGATGCCCGGACCAACGGTTTTATTGCATGTCGCCCATGAGCATCGGGAAGTGGGGCCATGACTCCCTGGATTTTGAAATTTGTAATGCAGTATTCTTATTAACTTTTTAGTAGAAAAATGCTTTTTTCCTACATTTGAGTTGTTAAATGAAATTTCACCACTGCTCCCCTTCCCTGAAAAATATCCGTTGGTCACCGGCCTGGAAAAATCCACTACTTCCCGCCCTGGAAAAAATCTTTCCGACACCCCTGTTACCGCCCTACCAAAGTCTAGTATTAAGGAATGCGAGAAATACGGGAATTAGTAATACGTAAACACTAGCTTTGACAAAAAAACAAGTTTCGAAAAATTTAAAAACATTTTTAGGAGTATTTTTTGTTTCTACTGTGTTTATCGTCATTCTTCAGTAACGTGTTTTATTCTGTGGGCCTGACTGATGCATATGTTTACAACAGGGATATCTAGAAACTGAGGAGTTTCTAGATATCCCTGGTTTACAAGCAAAATTCTTCTAGTAAATGTGTTTGTATTGAGGAACTAGGTATTGCATTTGTGCATGCAAATAAGTATCAGACAGGCCCATCAAAAATAAGAGAGCAATAGTGTGGCATGATAGGAAATAGAGTTGACTATATTTCCTATTATAAATAGTATCTGAAATTGAACAACCATGCAGTTTGATGTATTGCTGTCCTTTGTCATTTTGCAACTATAAGCTAATTGCTAAGGATATTGTTTAGTACAAACAAATGGAAGAAGTTACTCTTTTTAAGGCTTATTAAAGCCAACTTTGTTAGGCCATCCTGTAACATGGAGGATCTTAGACTCTTTGGATGCCTCCTGTTGTTTTGCATGCCGAGGCCCGTCGCCCAATTCACACCCCTGGATGTCAACGAATCGAAGCCTTCGTAGAAATGCACACGCACTTAAATCCACATCGGTTTTACTAGACAGAAAAATGTGTTGAACAGTTGAAGAATCATGTCCAGGAGCTTAAAATTATCAGTCACAAAATATGGTGGCTATGGGCGTCCGAATAAATTTTCCCCGGGGTAGGCAAAGTCGACATTTTGCTTATCGTATTCAGATTGCTGACAATGCAATTCGAATGGACGTTCACAAAACGTTTCACCCTTTCCACACCACAACGATAATGCCCTATATTACGGCAACAATGCAAAATGCACTTCGTTGGCAGCAGTAGCCAGGTAAATGACGATAGTTGACACAATAGGCTATCTGTAGACTTTTCAAGCAATCAAGTAGACTTCTTTCCAAAGAAGCAAATTGCCTTGGCACTTAACGAAAGAAGCATTGCCATGGTCACTAACGAAAGCAGCATTGTCAGGGTCGCAACCAGCGGATATTTTCCGGAGGTGCAAGATGATTGTAGCTTGTTGCTGTACCTAACAACTAAACATGTTTGTTTTTAAAAATTTCGGGAGGGAGTTTCCCGAATGTCCTCCTGGTTGTGGGTCTAGTCTTGGTCTTTTAAAGAAACCACAAATATTCATTTTACCAAGCAAGACTTGTCAGCGCCAATCAAAAACAAGAGCTGCAAACGTCTGAGATCTCGTCCAAAGCGATCAACCACGCTTTAAATAAAACCTTGCTTGCATTTGCTGATTTTTTCATGGTGAATGCTCATCAGTCATCATACATAAGCCAAGGGGGCCAAAGAGCCCATAGCCCCCCCAAAATGTTTGGAAAATATAGTCATTTTGTGCTTTGAGAGGCGTTTTTCTAAACAAAATAGTATTATTCGCCTGAAATCAAACATTTGGCCCCCCCAAATTTTGGGTTGGCTACGCCACTGCCCCTGACCACCACGCAGAAAAAAGTTAAGAAATGGTGGTGAATCCGGATGTCGTGGATGCTTATACTAGCTACTGTAAAAAGAACCGAAACTACCCAAAAAACGCAAGAAAAACAACAACCTACTGAAAACCAAAAGAATGTTAAATATCAAAATGTCAGCTACAGGAGGACCAGTTTTTGCATTTAGCTTGCCACGGGGAGGCGACTCGCCACTCTTCCCCCCGTCAGTTACGCCACTGCTCGCTGCATTACCTGCGTTCTACAGTCGCATGCGGCAAAACGCCTGCTACCGTAACTTCAAGAGTTTCTTTGAAGATTTGTTGCCGTGATGTTAATGTTATGCATTAAAGGCCAACAGTAGGCTAGTCGAGCAATCCACTCGCAAGTTTTGCAACCTGCCTCCACAAGCAAAGGAGCGGACATGAGCGAACCACAAGCTCAGCACTGCATGACACCAGAACAGTGAAACTGGCTCTTGTGCAGAATGAGTGTCATGCCGGCAAACAAAATATCATTGCAAGAATTAAATGAATTAAGCGCAATTAAGCTGCTGACTTCAGGTTTTCTATAAATTTTTTTTCTTAGTCCCAATTTCCGGGGGGAAGAAAATGCCCATTTTGCCCCCCCTGCGGACGCCCATGATCGTGGCGGCAGTCGTCGTTGCAGGTGCATACCACGCTAACGAAAGGACACCGCACAAAAGAAAACAGAACGACAAAAACCTGTAATGCGATGTGCCTTCTGCTTCGCCTGCGGTACAACTTGAGGTGTATATTCTCAATCATTGAACGAAAAGGGTATCTCGATAAACCGAGTGATTTTACTGTCACTCCTCTAAGTGTCGTATTAATCATGCAAACATGCAAAAAGAGACAAATCATTTACCGGTTTGGTCTAAAACAATTTTACTCCGTGTTGTAAAACGTCGCGAATTCGTCGATAGACATATCCATATTAAGGCAATCAGCCCTGTGCTGTTCAATAGACAGAATCACGAGATTGCCGAGTCTTTACAAAGACATGCGACTTCGCAAGTAAGTCTTCACGAAACGCAGTGTGATGAAGCTCAGCTCTGCCTGCGCAGCCAGCTGGGCCAAAGAGAATCTAAAAGTTGGCAAAAATATATCAGTTTTCAATAACGACTCTGGTTTTTCAGTTGTTCTTCCTAACGCAATGTTTTCGAAACGTCCGAGGATACCTGGGAATTTTGACCTTAATCGTAGGAGGTTGCAACTTAATCCATGCAACTCAAGCTACTTGCGATCAGGGAAGTAATTTCCTCAAGGGAGACAATATGATCCAAAATAGCCGACATTTTGCAATAATTTAGCTTCAAATAATTTGAAAGCAGTGCCGTCACGCGAAAAAAATTTTGGGGGCCAAGAAAGATTTGAGGCGGGCGGCATGGGCGTCCGCAGAAATTTTTCTAGGGGAGAGACAACCTCGACATTTTTCTTATCCTGTTCATGTTGCGGACGATGCAATGTAAATGCACGTTCACAAAATGCTTTGCCCTTTTTACACCGTAACGAAAAGTCCCGTGTTCATGGGCGTCGGAAGGGGGGGCAGGGGAGCCTTGCCCCCCTGGATTTTAAAACTATTAGCAAAAAAGGTTGTTTTTTTCAATTTCGAGGGGTAGAAACCAAATTTCACCACTTTTGGCCCCCCCCTAGAAAAAGCAATTTATCCCCAAGGGCAAGAAGCAATTTATCCCCAAATTATATCATGAACATGGGGTTCATCTATCCCCTTACTGCTTTTTAGCACATAATGGCGTATATGACGTGACAGAGTACGAATGCCTTAAAATTGCATCCTTATTTTTTCTTTCTAACTGTTTCCATTTATTCCTGGTGATGGCTTACGCACAAGCCGAAACAAATAATGTTTTCGATTATTGTGGCTGTTTTGTTTGCAGCAAGAAGCAAGTTTGGCGCCCCAGTGTTCGCATTTGAGGTCTTTTGGAAGCAATGTACTGTATTGAAGAAAGTACTTGTGATATTGTTGGGACTTCGGCGTTCCCGCAGTCATTCGGCGCCCACCGTAGTGATTCGGCGCCCACCGTAGTGATTCGGCGACCCATAGTGATTCGGCACCAGGGTAATTGTGCTCCCTTGCCCCCCCTCGATACGCCTCTGGCAGTGAGAGCGTCATACCGGCAAATAAAGTGGCATTGGAAAAATTTATCAATTGATCGGAATTGAGCTGCTAACTTCTTGTTTTCTAGAGAATCTTGATGCTTAGTTTCAATTAGTTTCAATTCCCCCCCCCTACAAACGCCCACGGCGGGCGTGTACCGTCGTGAGAGAGGTTATTTTTACCTTGCCTGTTGTTGCGACCAGATCCGTGGAGCCGGGACTCATATTTCAGGCTACGGCTCCACCATCTGAAAGTTTTTGGCTCCGGATCCAATCAACCAAAAGCAACGGTCGTTGCTGGAAAGCAACGATGCATTCGTGCCCCGACTGCCACGTTTAGACGGCCGTAGGGTTGTTGCTAGAGCTGATATCAGCCCTTACGTGAGCGCGGCAAGGCCCGCTCCATAATTGTTGTGTCCTCCTGCTCGAAAGGCGGAGTGATGAATCATTCGCAAACGACCTACCGGTAGTTGAAAATCGGGGTGTCGTAATCACTAGAGCAGTCTGCCATTTGTCGAGAGTAAGACCCAAGACCTGTTGATTAGTCCGCCTGGAGCGCGGGCGTAGAATGCTAGCTCCGCCCGTGATCGCATCCATTCTGAAACAGTCTTCATATTTGCCTTAACACTCTTTGAAAATGAAAATAACAGTGCAGCACTCCAGTTACAGTTTGAACAATAATGAAGGTTCCATCTATTTTCACAAACTGACGTATATCATGGCAGCGTTCTTAAACATAATTTTAATGCGAAACACAAAGCATGTTCTGATAAATGAAATTCAGAAAAAGTTTGATTGACCGCTGAAAGGTCAATCTAAGAAATGACCTTTCAGTCACTGAGATCATTCTTCAACGGCATTTGGTTTGATAAAAATGAGGTAAAATCGATGATAAGGTAAGTCATTTTCCTCCTAAACATGTACTGATGTCTAATATCCTTGTCTCGATAAATTTGGATCTAGAATTGGGACAACGCAAGTGCACCAGATTTTGATACTTGTCTTAATTTCAGGAAAGCGCATATTTTACATGTTTCGTACATACATATTTTTGCCTGTTTGATTTTTGTTTAAAAAAATTCCGGACAATGAAGGTTTTTCAACCCGGTTTTTCGATGAATTTCGTTACACTCGGTTGCAAACATTCACATTAATGCGTATCATTGGGCCACTTACATTGTTGTGATAAGAAAACGTGCTTTTGTTTTAAGATAAACCTTGTTTCGAAACTAGCAGATCTCAGGTGGTTAAGTTTTTGATACGATGGTGACGACATCCCACACAGGAAGACGTGGTTAACAAAATGTGTGGTCAGTGTTTGGGCAAATAGGGTAAAAATCAGAGTAGACTTAAGCAATTTTGTAACGCGCCCGTTGTTTGATAAACACCGATGGCAGTCCTTTGTTTGCAGAAATATAATGGTGTTACTATACTGTCTACCGCCTTATGTTGCCCAATCAGGTGCAGCCTGAGGTCTACCGCGTGACCTCACTGGTCAGTTTCCATGAGCGTATAATTGATGGGCATTATGGTTTTGCTGTTAAAGAAGATTCAGACTGTCGTTACTTTTCGGTGGAACGGCGTGACTGCAACACTCTAATCGCTATTCCTGAAAGGGAATGTGCATGTGATTCGGTTATTCACATCTCATTCTTTTCGGCCTGAAAGTGCACTCCATAGTTTTTTCTGTTTTGCATTGTTTTTCATTTGGACCTCATTAATTAGTTTTGGTACTTTTTTTGTTTTTATTTTAAATTTTGTTCAAACGTGTTCTTAACCACACCAACATCCTTCAATCAATTTCGATCCACTCATCTGTGTACATAGGCATGCGCTTTCATCTGCACATTTTCTTCACCATATTCTATGTTTGTTTGTTTTGTTGGTTGACTAGATGACCGGCATCGTCCTTCACCAATCCTATATAACACAGTACCACTCTTTGTTTACACTGATCAGCTATTATGCCATTATATTTTCATTTGCTCTAATGTTCACTGACGGTTGGTTTGCCGCATGTGCGATGGCTTTTTGTATTGCTTCTGCTTGTTAGCTGAGTCATATGAAACAATAAACCATTATCTTTACACTATTTATTGAGATGAGTGTCCTGTTCATAGCAACCTAAATGCCATGGGGTACAAACATTCTACAGTGAACCACCAGCAACATTATGGATCCAGCGACAGGAGCACACACACAGGCAATTGAGTGGTCGTGGTTGGACGCTAAAACGATGAATCGAAAGAGAATGCGAGGTGTTGGTCGTCAACGCTGTTCAGTCTCATCTTGATCGTTTTTGCTCAAACATGATGAGAAAAACTCAAAGGATCTATTTGTGTCATTCTTAGAAGATGTACGAAGTGTGCATCGCTAGAATAAATGTATGGAAATATATGATGACACGTTTACTTTCACCTATCTTCCTATAATGCAGCGGTAGACCTCACGCTATAGTAGTAACGGGAGATAGATCTCACGCTGCGGAAGCACCATTACTCATTTCTTTCCAAACGAAAGACGTTTTCCCTTTCTTTGCAATTACTTTCAACCAACATTTCACACCGATTGACGCACATCAATCAGGAAGTATATGTTGGACACTAGTTTATCTATGCAGATGCTGCTTTCATAGTTACAAGTTTGTTTATTGCATATTTGTGATGTTCCATTTATTTGTTCATTTTTAGGCTGGAATAATTTCATCACAATTTCCACTATGGTGAAAAAAATTCTTTTTTGCATAAGTTTGAGATCATGAATCGAATGCCAATTGTTTCAACATTATTCAATGTGCAGTGCAAGAAATTATTTTCTTGAGCAACCGTTGCAGTGCAAAAAATGTTCACCTGCACCACAGTTATAAAATGTGTCATGCTTCAGCATCAGGGTTATTTTTTGCTGGTGCTGACATAATTCGTAGCCTATGCTTTACGTTTTTCAAACATGTCGAAAGTGCAAAAGTGTTAAAACGAAAAACATCACGAAGGAAAAAATCAGTTTATAACAAATAACGTAAGCGGGAAAATGTTGAATTTGCAAGACAGTTTTTATGTTGACTTTTTGTGCCGGTTGCAATTCAACCAAGACCCCGTAGGAAGAATTCCTGCTCGCAACTTGCTGTAGACGGGACAAGCTTCCTCTCAAAAACTAACAATGTGTATTTACAATGCCTTGAAGCACTGACAACTCATTTTATTCACAGGCATAAAATATAGTTGTTTTCTCAAACATTTGAATGAGCATCAGTGACGTTCAGTGTAGAAATGGTTGATGATGCAAAAAAAATTAATGATCCATCGGGTGGTGGCCTTTGCACAAGTGATTGGATCAAAGCATGGAACGCCGATTACATTCCTTTCCACAAACCGACTCCTCACGCTGACCTAATAAAACATGAAGAAGTGTTGTTGCCAAAAACCAGTTCAGTTTTCCTTCCCCTTTGCGGAAAGAGCGTGGACATGAAATACTTATCGGACAAAGGACACAAAGTAGTTGGACTGGAGGTTTCTGAAAAAGGCATTCTCGAATTTTTCAAAGACAATGAGCTTTCTTACTCGAGGAAAACGCACTCAACACTCTCTTTTGATGTTTTTCAAGCCGATGGCGCCGACATCACCATCTACATGGGTGACATGTTTGAAGTAACCTCCCAGCTTCTAGGTACATTTGATGCTATCTGGGATAGAGGCTCGTATGTTGCGATAAATGTGAATGATCGAACAAAGTATCGTGGCATTATGGCAACTTTACTGAAATCGGAAGGTATTTGGCTCCTGAATTGCTTCGAGTACGACCAGTCGAAATACCGTGGCACGCCCCACAGCATTAAGGAAGTCGAAATCATGCAAACCTTGGGTGATCTGTTCAAGGTTGAAAAATTGAGCTACTACAGTGCGGACGCAAGCAAACTTCCCCAAGGGGTCGATGAAGCCATGACGGTGAACTATTCAATCCAACTAAGAAACTAGATCTCATTCGGGATTAATCTTTGGTGTTGTTTGTAACGCTGATAAAGATCGATGCAATGATTGCGGTGGTCACTTGCGGATCCAAAAGGCATAGAATTGCAGAAAATGTGCCAACTTATCACTGGACTTTCAGTGGCGTAACTGACGGGGAAGCAGAGGGGCAAACCGCCTCCGCTGGCAGGCTAAATGTAAAAACCAGGCCCCAACTTAGCTTATAGTTCGGTTTTAGTATTCTTTTGGTTTTCAGTAGGTTGTTATACTCCCACATAACCTTTTGCAGCTACAGCTACATTTTGGTTGCACATTTTACAGCATCAACAATGTGAGGTTCACAAAAATTAGGGTTTGTAGGAATGGTGGGCTACCACTACACATTGCTAATTTAAAAAAGTTTGTAACTCAACTTGGAATGACGTTGTTTCAGTTGGCCCAAATTCGATTTGGGCTATTGTAATTTGCCCAAATATTTATAATATATGTGAATTTGAATGAAACTCTTCCAATGTGCCCGGGTGGTTCCAATTGTGCCCAAGTTTGAATGAAGCTGTTTCAATTACCCAAATATGATTGGGGTTGTTGGAATTTGTCCAAATGTTTCTAAGTGTATGCAAATATCATGAAGCAGTTGTATATTACCCAAATTGGAATTAATTTGTTTGAAGCTCCCCAAAGTTGAATAAAGCTGTTTGAAGTTCTCCAAAAATGAGAAAAGCTGTTTGAAGTTAACCAGAATTGAATGAAGATGTTCCACTTGGCCCAAATTTAAATGGAACTATTGGCGTTTGGCCAGAGTTGATTTAGTCTGTTGGAATTTACCCAAATGTTTCCAATTTATGGAAACATAAATTCTTCAACATTCGAAGCTTTTCTGCGTTTGAGCACGTGTTTCCTACACAAAATGAAATGTCATTTGCTGGCGATTTTAGCGCAGAGTTAGATAGTGGCTGCTGGTTGGACGACTGAAATTCTTCTGTGAAACTGTCTGGTAGCTTATGTTTGTCATTAGAACTACTGCACGCAAGTTCAGCACTAACAGAACTAGCTACCTTCACGTCACGACATACGGTGACATTTTCCGTGGAATAATCTCGAGATTTCTTAGAATAGAAGTGACGTTTGGTGGTACAGAACTTGAAGATGGCGTGAAGTAGGAGATTCATCCCAAAGCTTTTCCATCCCAATATAAACCAGGAGATTCATCCCAATATAAACCAGTTCGGTAGTATCTCCACTTCATTCTGACGATATCCCCTGAAGAGTGTCAGACGAAAAGCTTTGGGATGAATCTCCTACTTCACGCCATCTAGAATAGAAGTCCAGCAAACTTTTATTTTTCCTTTTTCCCGGCTGAGACATAATTAAATGCCTAAATGGTTCTGTGTTTTAACAATTGCTGACTTTGAGTTCGTTTAACTAGTTCTACCATGCCACAGTAATTGGTAAAGAAGTCAAGTCAGCACCGTCAGCGCACGCGCTGATCTGACAAACAGGGCTCTCACAAATGCAACTCCAAAAATCACTAGAACAGTGCCAAAAAATCCCTAAAATCCCTAAATCTCAGGTGGTGCAGCATAAAATCGGAGTGCGAATGATAAATGTTAAAAATAGAACCTAATATCATTTGCAAAATAAATTAAAATAGTTCATTTCACACATTTTCATACTTTTGCAAAAATTCTTAAAAATCCCTAAATCCCTAAAAAATCCCTAAAAGGACTCAAAAGTTCCAATCTAGGGACAAAATCCCTAAAAGTGAGAGCACTGCTGACAAAATAAAGACAATTGTTACGAATAAAGTGAACTACACGTAACACAAGCACGAAAATACGTAGTCGACGGGAGGTTTGCAAAAAGTGGTGAGATGGTTCTTGGATACAGGCGATAACCCAGATTCCCACCAAAATGTAATTATTTCTTTTTGGTCCATTTACAGTGTTCCTTGAAATTTTCATGCAAAATCATTCTTTGGTTTTTGCGTTAAGTTGACATCAAACAAGCAAAAAATGTACGAAAACATACACAAACTCCTTTGCATAAGTAATGACGTTTTTTTAACATAGCAAATTCAAGGGGGGGTTTTAACCCCAACCCCCCCCCTTGCGTGTGATACCCGGTTGATTGTATGCCCCCTACCAAATACTAATATTGAGGAATGTAAAAATACAAGTACAGTAAAACTACCTGCTCCAACACTTGCCACATGCAAAAGCATTATGCCACAAAAGCTTCACCTCAAGTGAGAATAAAGAAATGAAAAAATGGTCCGAGTCTAATACCACGTTACGCAACAATAACAAGACACTTGAACGTTGTGAAAATACTTTTGCATGGCACTTTTGACGAAAAAAAGGGAAATACGTTTCTGATGCTGGAGCTCTTCTTGAAAGAACATGGTGCATTTTGAACGGTGGTGCATTTTGAACGGCAAAGATGCAAATGTTTTTGTCAACCCAGTAATTGTGTAACGACTTCACTCCCACACGCCACGCGCTAAACTTAAGCATGCATCGCAGTAACATGGAACACACAAATACATGAAAGAACACGAGGATATATACAGGTAGTAGAAAAGTACAGGGGAAGGTGAGGTACAGTCGTCACTTTTTTGCATTTTCAACCACTGCTACTTTATTTCAAGTCCAAACAACCTCAAAATTTGCCACACAATAAAGCAACTCCATACACACAATATCATGCCAAAACATGAAAACAACACCCTTCAGAAAAAATATTTAAAAAAGGTAATTTTTCTGTCGAGTGTGCCGTATGCATGGGGCACACTCGACATGAGCATGGGGTACACTTGAATGGTCAATAAAAAGTTGGGTTGCATGCATTGCATAATGTTCACGTGATATCCATTGTAAACTAGGCACTTGCTGACTACCTCTCCACTTCTTTCACATTCTAATTACCCACTATCACTGCATGGCAAAACAAATTTGTGTGATTACCAAACATTCAATGAAACCAATTCAGTATGCTGAAATTCATGCCTTACCATACAAATATAATGTGCCTCTACGGACATAATACACCCAAAAATGCCCATAGATTAGAATTATTCTATATTGCCTTCCAATATAACCCCTCAAGCTTTACTTGTTTAGACTGACTTGGTGGCAATGTGTCGAGTGTGCCCCATTTTCTTGTCAGATGTGCCCAGGGCCGGATAAAAAAGCCCCGGGCAAAGTCGTGACCGCGAGGCCCCCTAAACGCTTAGCGCAGCTTAAACTGGTGAAACAAGGGTTACGACTGATTGTTTAAATTCAGATGTGCCTCTATGAGGCCCTTAACTAGGGAGTAGGCGCAGGGGGGGAGAAGCCCCTTTAGAAATTTTTTCTCCCCCCTCTGGAAAAATATGTTGGACACTGTTTAAAACTAGTGGACATTTTTAAAAAATTTGGGCCCCTCTTAGAAAACTCTTCGCCCCCCTGGTGTCCCAAGCTGGTTACGGGCCTGTTCTCTATGCATACAAATTAAAAAACAATTCCCAATTAGAGGAAGAAGGCATTGGGATTATATTTTTGTGGAATTATTTATCCCGCTGCAGTTCAAGATTGCCCAAAATTTTTAGTTTAATAACAAATGTACTCCTACAATTAGTGCGGGATGTTATCAATGGAGTATGTTGCCAGCGTTATGAAAAACGTCTTGAGCAACAAAAAGGTCGTAAGGTCGTCCAAATGTTAACGATTGCGCTGCAGAAGAAAATTTGGAAGAGGAACTACAATTAAATCAGTATTCGATTTTATCGTTTCAATTCAACTAAATACAGTCCTATGTCTTTGTTCGTAACGCAAGCTTTCTGGGGTTCTTTTGTACGAATATGTTTTTTTTGGTGTGCAATCTAGGATTATTTGAAATCACTGAATGGGAGCCCTGCATGTGACTGTTGAACACAGACATCTTGGCAGGTAATGCAGCGAGACAGTGACACCGCTGATAGCGGTAAGCCACGTATAGTTTTACACTGTGTGAAAAGAAGCATGAGTCAATCTATAGCAGTGTTTCCACAAGTTTGAAAAATCCATTGTTAGTGTGAGACTACGATCAACGTGCCCGAGTGAATAGCTTAATCCAGCGACTATTATGCAGGCTTCTTTTCACACAGTATAAAAATACGTGACTTGTTAGAATACGTCTATGCAGACTTGTGGGAATATGTCTTTATCGTTAAGGTTTAGTTCCCACTTTTAGTGAGCACTAAGTGCAAGCTATATTTCCCGGGGGAAGTTTTCGTAATTTATCTGCTCAATTTTTTATGCCTGCGTGTTGTTTTAACTTTAGTAAGTTGTTCGATAGTCTTGTCAACATATAGTTCTACTTCTTATTGCTTGAAACAGTTTTGCGAGAGTGTCTAACTTTCTTGTTTTTTCACCGCGTATGTTGTTTGGCCGATGAATGACTTAGTAGAAAGTGTTCGAGAAAATGGATATTAGGCACTTTATGAGAAGAAAAATCATTTCTAATAGTTGAAGTGTAGAAAACAATTTCAGACAAAAGATTGAGAATTGAGGTTCAACCAGCACAGACTAATGGGATAGAAAGGGTAAAGCGTTTGTAAAAGTCGTTTTGCACTGCATCGTCAGCAACCTGAAAAGGATATGCAAAATTTTGAAGTTCCCCCCTCCTGAAAAAATGTCTGCAGACGTCCACGGATTCCTATTTAATTCTTTGGTCATAAAGCGTGGTACTGTTTGGTTCAATTATTTCAAACCAAAAACGATAAATTCCAAAGTTGTCAGTTTCCTCAACCTATGCACTAAAACGCAGTAATCAAAATGCTCTGCACTTTTGACACTTGGTGAACAGCCTAAAAACATGAAAAAGCTGTAAAGGAGTGTTTTGATATTGAAGCGCGAGGCCCCCATAAGCGCGAGGCCCAGGGTATTTGCCCGGCTTGCCCAATGGTTAATCCGGCCCTGGATGTGCCCCATGCATATCTAAAAAATTAAATGAAGAATTACCAACTCAACTTAAAAAGAATTTAAAATCTGGCATTATCAAATAATGTTGCACTGCCCTGACTACTACGTCACAGAAACTCAGAACAGAAGATGTTGATTAACATGGATAAAACCCAAATCTAAATGCGATTTTATAAATTACTTTTGGATAGCAAAAACATAACGTGCTCTGTAACTCGCAACAATGGCTGCCTATCGAGGAAAAAAATCCACTTTTGTGGTATGAGACTAAGTCACCATGGAAATTTTAAAGTTCAACGTTTTCAACTTTTTGACTAAATCAATAAAGACGACTGTGCCCCTAGTCCTACTGTGCCCCACCTTCCTCTGCGCTTGATCATTCCAAAACATTTACTTTGATGAAACACAAGCATATAGGATGCACGCATGAATGATGCTATCATGACTATTATAATGTTGTACTGCGATGTCTCCCAAGTACACCGATTTATAAAATGCACAAGGAAGTGGGAGGCTGCGATGGACCAGGGGCCATTTAAGCCGCAGACCCCTCAAGGACGAAGGTACTTAAAATTTAATGTATAACACTTAACAAAAAGTCATATCTACAGTTTCACTTTCAATAGATATCAGAGACAGATTTGTTAGTCTTTCATTGGTCATAGTTGATCTGTGAAACGTTGTGCTTGACTTCAACTTACTGAAGCTCCGTTCAACAGTATTGCGTACAGCAGTGATCGGCAAATGTTTGTTATGGTGGCCCCAACCAAGCCCCTTTCAGTCGTAATGAGAAGCCCGTGCCTATTGTTGTGTTAAGTAATCTGTAACATAGCAATTCCACGCTAATGTCATAAACCCTCTAATGACAACAATGCCTTCGCCTTGTTAACATCAAACAATCCATGTTCCATAGTTGTTGCAGTGGTTATGTTTTATCCCACGCAACCGGCGCAACACTTCAGCATTTACATACAGTTTTACCTCTAAGAAAACTTTACACTGAACAAGCTTTTGTTTTAGTGAGCATGAACATTTTGAAGCTGAGTTAGCCGAGTTTTAAAAATCAAGTAATACTTTGTCGATTATTAGAATAACGTAGGGCTGCCATATTTTCATCAGCAAAAAAGACGACAATTTACGACTGTCACTTACTTGGCTGTACTATCTACAATTAACACGTCAAATGAAAAATATCGATAAGTTATAAACAGTGAAATAAGACGTCCAGTGTCCAAATGGGTCCCCAACAACCATTGTAATGCGTAAGTAGGTCCAAAAGAGCTACCAGCACCCATTGTACTGCGTACGTACTCTGTTTTAGAAGGGGTCCTCAGCGGCAACTGCAAGTAGGCTACTCTGCTTTTAAGAGGAACCCAGAAGCAACTGTAATGTGTAACTACTCTGCTTTGAAAGGGTCCCCCAACAGCCACTGTAATGTGCAGGTACTGGTACTCTGCTTCAAAATGGGCCCCCAACAGCAACTGCAATGTTTGTGTAGGTTCTTTGCTTTCAAAGGGGCCCTCAACCGCTACTGTAATATGTAAGTAGCCTACTCAGCTTTCAAAGACTCCCAACAGCATCTCTAATATGCAAGAGCTTCCAACCAAACTCAATACCTTAAATAAACTGCGGGTTGAAATGTTTTCCAAAACATTCTGAAAAGATCCTGTCAAGTACTGTAAAAGCAAAAATATTTGCCAAATGGTAGTATTTTTCATTTTCAGGGAATAAAGTTTCTCAGATAGTATGGGCGACTGTGAAGAAATGGCCCCTGCCTTAAGAGCATATGTAGTGCGTGAGAAATCCCAAGAGTTTTGATGTGTTCAAACATAGACCTGTGTTGTACTCCATTGATGTGTATCAAGCTCAGTTCGCCTGTTTAATTAAGTCTATTATAAACTGAAGTGTGATATTCTTTGTTTAAATACCGCAATTTTTAATGTAGTTAGAAGGACGAAATTTAAAACAAATTTAGTGTTTTGAATCTGCTTAGATGTTGCCTGTAGTTTCATGAACTCCCGTAAGGACGTGGCTGCGAACAAATTCAGGAAATCAAGCATTTTTTCTGAAGTAAAGTATATTATAAACTTTCTAGTTTATTGATAGTGGATGCAGAGAACTGGGGTGCAAAATTAGAGAAGTGGGGGCGATGCCAACTTGCTATATTTTATGTGTTGTTAGCTTTGTCTTCTCAACTTCTCAGTGTTTCTGAAGTTGGGTATCATGAACACACTTTTGCATTTTCAAGAATGTCAGCCATGACGTAGTCATAGAAACGTATCCTTGGATGGCCCGCATATCCCCTTCCCAGGTCTGATCAAAAGGTCGTAGCATAGTTGGCTGAGTGTGATGACGCCATCAGATGGCCTCCGTTTTCAGCCTTGCCTCGGGCCCCCTAATCCGAGTCCACCATTGCCTGTACACATATCACAGCTCGTGTTCTATGCAGTTCTATCCTGTACAGTAGCTTACTACGCCGTGGCCCATCATAGTATTGTCCTTCGCTGCCCTGCTCATCCAGTCATCAACCCACATTCTGACTCGTAAGTGCTCAACTTTCCAGTTCTCACTGACTGACCGCTAGTGCTGATGCTGAATAAGTGTAATGATTACATTGCACGGAATTACAACTATCCATGCTGAATGAAAAATTACACAACGATTCGTACACAATCAGGCAATTAAACAATTATTAATGCGAGGTAGATCAGAATAAAACGGGACAAATTGGTTTTATTTTCCGTCTATAAAAACAGCTAAAAATCCGCCCGTTCCATCTCAAAAGAAGCTAGATTCCACGCTAGCTGCTGATCAGTTTATTTGGAGCGAGACAGGATTAAAATCGGCTATATCTAGTGGAAAATCCGCTAAATTGGCAACCCCGCTCTACTCGATCTATTCTTAGGTCTGCCCGGGTGCGCATTGCGCATGTGTGTGGCGGCCCGATTCTCGTTTGGTGGTCGCAGGGAGTGGGGGACAAGGTACACGCGTCACTCGAACCTCTTTTCCAAGCGAAAATTGCGGAACGAAAAAGATTGCAAAAGAGCCAAAAGGTAGTCAAATAGCCAGACAAAATTTTGGAGCAAAGTGCTTCTCAAAAGAACCGAGTTTCTGGCTTTTGTCTCCAAAAGTGCAAGCCAATAGGGGAAGCTTACGCGGAATGGACAAAACTTGGAAAATGATTCAACAGAGGCCCAGAGCTCTCACAAATGCAACTGCAAAACGCCATAGAACAGTACCAAAAAAATCCTAAATCTGTGGTGATTCAGCATTAGATCGGAGTGAGAATGATAAATATTAAAAAGAGAACCAAATATGATTTGCAAAATAAACTGAAATAATTCATTTCACACATTTTCATACTTTTCTGAAAATCTCTAACTCTCAAAAAAATCCCTGAAAAGGGTTGAAAGTTCCATTCTAGGGACAAAATCCCCAAAAGTGAGAGCACTGCAGAGGCCGCGCACGCCAAGTGTTCGTCTCAATCTATTGTCCACTGTAACGATTTACTGCCTTACCAAGTACCACGTGACCGAAAACATTCCTGGCGGCATTTTCTCTCTGGCCACGTTGGCTTGCGGTCGATCAGCAAACATCCGCCTCGCGAGTTCTATCGATACGACATAGCGGACACGCTAGACCTCGGCCAAGCGAGAGTTGCTGCATGAACTTCGGTGCAAAGCAGGTTAAGGTTGGTGATGAAAGCAGGAAACCAGATTATGAGGACAGTTAGTAGTGAAGCGCCTACAAGTGCATTGCAATGTGCAGGATTTTGTTCGAGAAACTAAGCTTAACCAAACCAGGTGTCTTGGTTGTATGCATCAATGAAACTGGTTGGATATGCAGCAGGTTGCTGTTAAGCAAAAACAACATACCAACTGGTAAACGTTCCGTCGAGTATAGCTGTTTGAACTCATGTTATGACGCCCACGATAATATCCAAAACTGGATGTTTGTGAAAAGTGGAAGAAATCCCCAAACACGTCAATTCTCAATCAGCCTTCATATTCGCCAGTAACACTCTTTGAATGTGACAATAACAGTGCAACGCGCCAGTTAATGTTTGAATAATAGTACTACCACAGCTCCGATCTATTTACACAAACTGACGTATATCATCCGTGGCAACGTGGTTGAACAAAAGTTTACAATGACACATCAAAGCATGTTCTGGTAAACTAAATTCAGATAAAGTTCGAATATTGACAGTCGATCTATGTTGACAAGTATCTCGGTTTATGGAAAAGACCTTTAAAAAAGTTAATTGAGATCATTGGATTATTCAGCGTCGTTTAGTTTGATAGATCAAAAGGTAAGATGTATTACAAGAAAGATCATTTTTGTCCAATGCGTGGACTGATGTCCAATAAAATCTTCGTTTCAAGCTGGATTAATTTGGATCTAGAATTGGAGTAACTTTGAAATAAGTGCGCCAGCCCTGTTGATAACAGGAAACCGGTTTCGACCAAAAACGTCGTTCACCCTGTCCTATAAAAGTGTGGTAGCGCAATACATGGCCTCTGCTTTGCACTTGTAGTGATTGCTGCATGACTACGCTCGCAGTAGACTCAGTTCAAGGCCTCTCTTTCACAAATGTGTCCACAGCAACGCCTTCCCGTGACAACCCTGGTATCAGAAAAGTTGCTGTGTAAATTGCGCGACCGGTCTGTCGAACGGTAACTGGTACAGCTACCAAAACGAAATGCGCAAATTTATTAGACCCATCTCGCATTGGTCGTTGCGCGCTTGTCCAAGGATCGCGGTCGCCCTTTAGGTAGAGGGGCCACTTCGAAAAATTCGCGACTGTCTCCCTCACGAACTATCCACAACTGGAGGGCGGAAGGTTCACGTTACGCCCACTACGCATCAGGGAAGGCCAATGGGGACAGCAGATTGTTTCTACTCTGAGAGACATGAAAGCCACGCGTTAGTGGCAATCTCGCAATAAACTAAGAAATCGAAACTGGAACATCACTGCACACACAGGAAAAAAACACGAACTGGTCGAGGAAGCCAAACAATAATAACTGGATATTGTTGACATCTCTTCGACAAAGCATTGTGGCTCTAACCAGATTGTGGAGCCGGTACTCAAATTTCCGGCTCCGGGCATCTAACATGCTTGTCTCGACCAATTTGGTCCAATAAATCAGAAAAAAACGTATTATTTGTATAACTCGCTTGTGTCACAAACTATGTCTGTGGAACGGAAACCCAAATTTCAGGCTTCGGCTCCACCATAAACGTTTTAGGCTCCAGCAGCAGCCATCTCCAGCAGCAGCCATCTCCAGCAGCAGGCTCAGCCATCTCCAGCAGCAGGCTCCAGCAGCAGCTAGAGCCAACTACAACCACCATAAAAGTTTTAGGCTCCAGCAGCAGCTCCAGCCATCCAAAATTGCTCCGGCTCCAGAGACTTGGCTCTCACACTATTGAGCTTGAGCTGGACGGTGGGTAGGAACTCTTCTACTCCGCCGTTGTTCTAGCAAAAGGTTGCCCAGGCTGGGGTGGGGACATGGGCGTCGAAAGGGGGGCAGGGAGGCTTGTCCCGATGAATTTCGAATTTTGACATTTTCCTATAAACTTTTTGTCAAAAAATGTTGTTTTCTCAGTTAAAAAAGGTCAAAATAAAATTTCACCACTTTTGGCCCTCGCTCTGGAAAAATATTTTTGTTTACCGCTGGAAAAATCAATTTTGGGCCTTCGCTGGAAAAAAATCCTTCCGACGCCCATGGGTGATGGTACTGGTGAGCTCTCAGCTGGCAAAATGTTTTGATGAATGTTTCCCACAAGAAAGTGTTTCTCAACCTTTTTGGTTCGTGACCCCCTTTGTGACCCCCTTTGGTATTTCCACACAACCTGCGATCAGTGTTGCTACTAGGGTCGGTCTCGTTCAGTGTTTTTTAAGCCTTTTTTGGGTGTCAAAACGGCACCCTAAAATGTTGCAATAACACCCTAAATTCTGAAAGCCAAGATGTGGTTTTGTATGCCTTGAAGTAAAGCGATTTGAGGAAAACATCGCTTCCTACACGTGGCTATTGCAACAGACGGCTGCAGTGTTGTTCGCCGACAAAATTTTCTGGTGTAGAATTTGGAAGCGAAAATGGTAAGTTTTGTAATTGTGCATTGTCATGCGCATCGCCTCACTTTGGCTTGTTACTATACTGCCGCAGATTTGTACAGTGTGGTGTACGAATCTGCGAAAGCAGTTTAATGCATTGATGGAAGTGTTTTACTGTTTCACCGTGGCGATCGGCTTGCCTGATGGTGATACATGAGATTCCAATGAAAACAAAAGGTCAGCAGTTGCAGTGCGCATGCAAAACAGGGTGGTTGTCGAGTGAGGCAACAGTGAGAGCTAGGAGTGAGATTTTGGCTATTTGGGCCGCACTGAAGCAGCTGTCAGAAAAAAATGATGCAGTGTGCGTTGTTTTAGTGCGACTTACGAAAACAAAAAATTTGAACGTGGTGCTTTCGTTTTGTCAACGTTGCCACCTCACCTTAACTTTGCACAGATAACATTTTCCGTAGAACTGTGCATCAATAAGCTCTCTGCTGCCGCTGCTAAATCCGACTTTAAAGCTAATTGCGAAAAGTTTGATAGTGAATTACGGGAACTTAGAACGCCGGATGGTTTGGCTGACTTGTGTGTGTTAAGTGTCATGGCGTTTTGGAAAGGCACCGAAAGATTGGCAAATTGATCATCCCCGTACACAAGAGAGACAGGAGTGAATGCACCAATTACCGGGGTATCTCTTTGCTTAGCCTCCCAGGAAGAGTGTATGTCAGGTTCGTTAAAACAAGATAAGGTGAAATAATTGAAGCAAAGCTGGAGGACACTCGGTGCGGTTTTCGTCGCGACCGTAGCACTACAGAACAAATTTCCACTCTCCAGCAAATTTTTTAGAAATCCTGGGAGCCTACCAAAGACGTATACACATGTTTCGTCGACCTCGGGAAAGTATATGGCCGGGTTCCTTGTGAAAAGCTTTGGGGGGTATTGCGGGAGTACGGTGTTGAAGCAGCGCCGGATTTAGGTGGGGCCCAGGGCCCCCCACCAAAAAGGTGCCCCCCACCACGTTTATGTGTTTAGCCATATTTACGACATGTGTGTGCCACTTAGTCATTTTTATTAGCGAGGAAGGTTTTTTTAAAGACGCTATTAAATTATAAGCTAATTATCGGTCGTCCAGACGTCAGTACTTCACTTGTATATTATTTGATATTGTGACGAAACAACTACACACTTATTGTTTTCCTGAAAGTCGGTCAGCTATCTGAATCTAGTGAATGCAAGGCCAAGCCATGTAGAACGCATTAGCTTGCGTCTCTACTCGTATCTGGTAGATTTTGCATCTCCCTTCCTCAGATTTGCACAGGTCGCATATAAGTAGCATCGTTAAGTAGGGTACCATATACGTCCTCTTTTTGTAGCACAGTACATCTCCACCTCCACTTTTTTATGAGAAATGAAATGATCTCCAAGGGCACTCAAAATGTCAAAATATCCTCCTTTTTACATTTCTTGTTTTACATGGCTATAATCAGTAGCGTAACTAAAAGTTTGAGCCAGGGTGGTAAACATAGATAAAAGGGGCCCACTAGCTACTGTACGAGGTCAACTGGCCAATACCAAGAAAAAAATTTTAGAAATGATGGTGAACCCGGATGTGGTTGGCTAAACTAAAACCCTAAATCACCGGAAAATAATCCTAAAAACACACAAAAATACCAACCTACTGTAAACCAAAAGGCATGCTAAAACCGAAATATAAGTTAAGTGGGAGACCACTTACATTCCGCCTTTTACATATAGCTTGCCAGGGGGGGCAATTCGCCCCTCCGACCCCGTCAGTTACGCCACTGGCTATGATATATTGTATTTGCACACAGTAAGCTGTCCCTATTCAACTGCAACAAGATACTAGCTGGTGGCGTAGCTTAGTTGATGGGAAGTCCTGCAAGTTGTCTAATTAATCTATGTTTTGGTTGAGTTAATTCGCTGCTGGAAATGCGGGAATGCTTCACATTAATCGTTACACAACAGTGGTAAATCTTTTTTCAACATCTCAATAACTTTGGCATTAGAGCGCGGACTTCTGACTCCAGTACTAGTTTTCCTGATGAACCGTGATACGATGATCAGTGTATTGTACATACAGTTGCTTTGTGTAGTAGGCCTACTTTCAAATAATTATAGCTCATCAGCGAAAACAGCATCAACCAAATGCAATTTATTGTAAAATGATGGAACATGAAAGATGGTTAAAATATTTTGCAACTTGAAATACCATTGAATGCTTCAGCGAACTGATAAAGATTGCCCAGATTTACTTCAACGTTATGGCTCATTACGCTAATGTGGAACGATTTTTCCTTGATGCAGCCAGAAACCTAAAAAAAGAGAAATCTTTCTACCTGATGCAATTTCTACCCTTTTAAAGCTGGTGTGCTATTTAAAACATCTTTCATGCAATCAGTTTCATAATAATGTTAAAGGAATTTTTACATTTTAAAGAAGTTTAAGTAAACTGCAAAATGTTCATGAGCTTGATAGGACAAGTAAATAAGGATTTTGTTTTGTGTGTTTTGAGTGAAACATTGTCCATAGTGGACGGCTTACTTCAATGCTGAAAACTTATCGATAGGCCTAATTGTTATTTGACTTGTTAAGTGTGGATTCAAGTAAGTGACAGTCGTAAGTTGCGATGAAAATGTTGCAGCCTTATCGAGCTTATCAAAAAATAAAAATGGACAAAAGGGGGATCGTCATCTTAACAAGTGTAGAGCTTATCCAAGTGGTTCTCAAAGATGTAAAAAAGCAAAAGATGCAAAAATGAGAGAGAGGAAGAAGTTGCAGCCAAGTGAAGAAATATTCAAGCAACTATTTGACAGTGGCAGTGAAGTCCAGCGGAGACATTGGGACATTTCTCCGAACCTGTATGAGGCCAGAAAATCGAACAACATGTTGTGACAGACTTAGATCCCCGTAACGATGAAAGTAGACCCAGTTTAACCAGCGGTGCAGTAGCAGAAGAACGCCCGGATGTATCATCGCAAAACACGATATATGAGATGGCTGACGCTATCATCGGAGGCAACGATATCGGTCTCTATAGGCCCTCTGGCCTGCCAATAAACTGGAAAAAAATGCAAGAATACTGGTTAAAATGTGAAATGACATTCTCTATGACATTTTGATGAAAAGTCATTTCTGAAACATGATGTTCCACAACACAGAAAAGACAAACTTGTTACGGAAATGTATCACAAGTCTTATTCGTCGCCAGAGCCACAATGCCGAAGTAATTGACAGAAGCTGGCTTTGTTTTTCTCCTTCACAAATTTGTGCTAAATGTTTCACTGTAGAGACTGATGCAAGCTCGTCATCAGAGGGGGCGCAGGGGCGAAGCACCCCTAGAAAAATGTTTCCCCCCCGAAAAAATATGTTGGACATTGTTTAAAAGCATTGGACACAGTTAAAAAAATTTGGGCCACTCTCAGAAAACTCTTCGCCCCCACTGGTGTCCCGAGCTGGTTACGGGCCTGGACTGATGTGCGCGGATACGACTGAATGTGCGCATTTCTTTATTGGAAAAGGAATCTTCGACTGGAAGCACGCTCTTGAACGCCTGAGGAGCCACAAGCTTTCAATGGAACATATAGATGCCACGATTACATCCAGTCGCAGATGTAATCAATCGCTATGAAGAATTGATACAGAACTAGTCAGTGAGGTCAACCAATGCAAACAATTTTGGAAATCGCCTCTGTGTGCAACGTTCGGTTTCTGTCGAAAAATTTATTGCTGAGCGAGGACTGGCGTTTAGAGATGATGAAAACGTTGGATCGTCCAGAAAGGTTTTCCCAAAATTTCAAAAATTTTTTTCAAGCAAATATTGAAAAAAAGAAGATGCGATGCTTCAAGCGACTGGTTTTGCAACAGTTTCACAAATCGCTAATGGTTGTCAAATACCATGTTGCATCCAAACGTTTTGTTACAGTTGAGTTAAAAAATGTGACGTCACAGGATTACGTTATAAATATTAATGACATGCGGAAATGCTAGTGACTTCATCGATCATACCCGACCAAAACGTTTTGTATCCTCACAGGGGCCTCCCACCACGCCTGGGCCCCAGGCGTCCACCATCTAAATCCGGCACTGTGTTGACGGATGCCTCTTGGTGGATAACTTTATTTCTGCTCAGAAGATTGCGTCCCTGTCGACGGAGTTAAATCGCAACCGTTCATCGTTGGTGTAGGACCCCGACAATGGTGTGTGCTGTCACCACTCCTCTTGATAGATCATATACCGGTAGTTTATATCAGGGTTCTCCAAACTACGGCAGGCAGGCCAAATCCGACCTGCAAAGCCATTTCGCCCGGCCGCAAAACACATTTTGCCAATAATGAAGAAATAATATATTTACGAAAAATGTGTGGATTTGGCAAAGCTTTCCGGCCCTCGAACTGTTGTGCAATAGCTTATGTGGTCCTATTTGGAGAGCCCTGGTTCATATGAATTTGATAGACAGTCACAGACGGGTCGACGAGGGTGTCACTGTTGGGAACTGCAGAATGAACCGTTTGCTTTTTGTGGACGAATTTGTACTGCATGCGTGCATCTTCGCAATAGGGTATTCAGCGCGCATTTGATCGGTTTTCTGCAGCGTGCGACCAAGCAGGAACGAAAATCAGCCCTGAAAAGATTGAGGTATTGCGTCTCTCAAGACGCCCAAAGGTAGTGTATTCCGCAAGTGAGCGGAAATACACTGTAGCAGGTGGAGACGTTCAAGTACCTCAGGGTGGTATTCACGGGTGAAGGAAGTCGAAAAAAAGAGATTGATACACGGATTGGTAAAGCAAACGCAGTTCTGCGTGAGGTTTATTGCTCTGTGGTTACGAAACGGGAGCTTTCAAAGACCGCAAAGCTTTCAGTTTTTAAATCTGTCTTTGTTCCGATCCGCACCTGCGGTCATGAATCTTAGGTGACAACTGAAAGAATACTGTCAAAGAACAAACATCAGAGATGGGACTTTTGCGAAGAGTTCTCGGTGTGACCCTTCGTGAGAAAGAGTACAGGGCTGAAAATCGGTAAAGCCCGGTGTCAAGCGAAATTTCTGACTTGGCACCATGTACTCATGCACAGAGTAATATTCTACATATCAAATACGCTGATAAAACATATTATAAAGGCTTGGGAATTCGTGTTTGGGCAAGTGCGTCTGGTTAGGGTGAGAAAAATAAAAATACTTGAGGTCAACGACTAAGTCCGAAAATTTTCAATGGTTAAAGTTATTCCCGTTCTATAGCTTGTTGTGGGTTCCTGACATCTAGCCAAAATGTTTTAATTTACACATCACACATCAAAAAAGTAATTCCCAGACTCTATTTCTTTATTCTGAGAAGCAAAATAACTGTAAAACAATAACAGGTCAGAAATTTCGCAGAGGTCAAAAACTTCGCTTGGCACCGGGATGTCGAGGCACTTCTCCGAATCGAGAGATCCCAGCTATGTTAGTTCGGCCATGTGTCCAGAATGTCCCGGGAAAGATTGGCGAAATAAGTCTTTCGGACTACAGTCTGCACCCACGGGTAAGCGGCCCAGAGGACCAAGCGGCGTGACTACATCTCCGACCTTGCTTGGTCCCGTTGTCAAGCGAAATTTCTGACCGTATTGTTTGTTAGTTATTTTGCTTCTCAGAGTATGTGAATAAAGTTTGGCGATTACTTTTTTGATGTGCTTTGTGCAAATTAAAACGTTTTGGTTAGATGTCAGACACCCACAATAAGCTACAATACGGGAATGACTATAACCACTGAAAATATTGGATTCAGTCTTAGACGTCAATTATATTTATTTTTCTAACCCAAGTCCTACCCCGAAAAACTTACCTAAACCCTAAACCCTCATCAGTTTTATCAGCGTATTTGATATGTAGAATATTGCTGTGTGCAGGCGCACATGGCGTGAAGTCAGAAATTTCGCTTGACACCGTCTTGGTATGGAGCTAGCAGAACTACGCGAGATTGTTGTTGATTGTGAAATATTTCGGGTCCTCCCAGGGCTGCTGCCCCCGCGACTCTCCCCAAAGGAAAACGGGCACGAAATTGAATGAATGAACAAGTATGCAGGCCCACATTGAAACTTCTTATTTATGAAATTGTCTTTAGTTTGTTTGCCAAAAGTGAATGTCGTATTCAAATAATTAAGCATATTTGGACGGAAACTTGCGTTTTTGTGAAAATCAGTTAAAAGCATCAGGCATTAAAAGGAAAATGGTGCTGACACCCTAAAGCTCCACCACGGCACCCTTTTGAAAACCTTAAAAAACACTGGTCTCGTTAACATCAGATTGTTGTCTTCTTCAACATCAGATATCATCAGGTGTTTGCGTTACAAATTCATATAAGCTAAATGCTTCTGGGTGTCAAGTATTGTAGTCTTCTTCGCCGTTTGAGCCAATTCTTCAATCCACTGCTAGGCCGCACTACATTTCGGGGCAGGTGTTGAGCAGCCATTCGATTGTCTCATCGTCCAGAACCATCAGGCCGTGCAGTCCATGAGGAGGTCGGCGGGTTGGACATTAGAGGACAACCTGGTCGACGGTTTGTTCTTCTGCGTCACACTCACAGGCTGCAGAGGAGGCCATATCCCATTTGTAAAAGCAGGAGCGGAAACGTCCGACACCTGTGCGGAGGCGATTAAGCCGGACCCAGGCTGTTCTTGGGAGGGTCATTCCGGTTGGGTGGGTACCGGTGTCGGCGATGAAAGTACGGAGTCTAGTAAATTGTCCAACCACTCCGCCTTACATTGGTGGTCCGCCCAGTGCGCCGCACGTATGTTGTTGTTATCAGATGAACTGATGAGTTGTTGTGCGGCGAGCACAAATGGATGTCTCGATTTGAGATGCCGTGCATTCGCACTCGGTGGGCACTGGACAGGTGAGCGCTAAGTGGAGCAGGTGTCCCGGTTCCACGCCACGGCGTGCTAGAGAAAGTGCAGCTCCTTTGCGACGAAGCTCAGCAGGTTGGATGCCTGCAAGAACAGGAAGTTTGTCCACGGGTGTAGGACGCAGGCATCCAGTCGCGATTCTCATGGCTTTGATGGCAGGGTCAATGATACGGATATGAGCACTGGGGCACCAGGCAGGAGCGCAATGCTCTGCTGTTGAATGGACTAGGGCAAGGACGGCTATTCGCAAAGTTGTTGCTCCAGCACCCCAGCCAGAGCCATCAAGCCGCCTCAGAAGTGCGACGCATTATGTCAACTTTTTGCGAAGTGATTTGAGGTGTCGCCGATACGTGAGCTACCTGTCCAACGTTACTCCGAGGTATTTGGGCGCGGAGCAGAAGGGCAGGGTTTTTTGTTGAGGTTGACTTTCAGCTCATGTTTGGCTTCCTTGTTATTGAGGCGGGGTGGAAGACTGCCGACACCGTTTTTGTAGTGCTGAACGTTAGCTTCCAAGTCTGAAGGTATTCACATACAGTAAGGTTGCCGTGTCCTCGCTCAGCAGCCCTACTACTACTTGCCAGTCTCCATCAGCATGCGTGATTGCTAAGTTGTCAGCATGTGCATACTTTCTGGAGACGGTAGTTGCAGGTCAGAGATGAAAGATGTTGAAGAGAAGGGATGCCAAGACGGATCCCTGTGGGACGCCGTTCTTGAGGTGTTGCACCCTGCTTCGTTAGCCGTTAGTGGTAAGGGTGAAGCTGCGATTGCCAACCACCTCCATGATCATGAGGACCCTGCGTGTATCAGGGAGTAGTCGCAACAGCTTGCAGGTTAGGCCACGATTCCATACAGTGTCGTAGTGTTGTAATGATGTGCAGTATAGGCTTTCCTTAGGATCGAACGACAGGAAAAAGGTTGATCGTTGATTTTAGCAATGTCTTGTATTAGTGAGTGAGGCAGAACAGACAACGACACGCACATGTATCAAGCCAACCAAGTCGGAACGAGGTCACAGTTACGCTCAAGTGCGCCCCAGGCTGGTTGCACACATGCACACACAGGTTCATGCAGTGGTACGATGCACGAATATCATAAAAAAGATATCTTTGGCCGGTGGCGTATCTATGCAAAATGGTGCCCATGGCAAAATTTAAATGCGCGCCCTTTCTAATAATTTAAATATTAAATATAGGCACAACTTTTACGAAAGATAAACCATAAAGAAAATAAATCTTTTAAAACAGAAAATATTAGTGTTTTTTTTGCTTTAAACTTTTCAGCAAATAAAATATAAATTATCCATAAACACTACAACATACTTCTATACTCATTTATTTTTATTATGATGAACATCAAAAACATTCAAATAAAAACGTTGTCGTAGTGTGGGTCTACATAGTGTTGCCTGACAAAATTGTATATCTTCCAAAAAAAAACAAAAAAACAACGTAATGCAACAGCAAACGACATTTTTTTTTAAAACGAAGCACATTCTATCTGAATTGTGCAATATACTATTTAATGCAAGTCATGTATCACTTCTGTTCGAAAAACACAATTCCATCGGGACAAATTTTGTAAACTATGTCCAAAAGTTTTGAACTATGTCCAACACATTTTTCTAGGGGGGGGGGAATTTTAGGTGGAGCTTCGCCCCCTGCAGTCTCCTGATTAAGGACCTGCATGAGGTGTTCAAGTAATGTGACAATATTACCATTTCTTTAAACATGACTTTCAAATGTTCACAGTAAAATCTTATCAAGGAAGAAATTAGAAAAATGCCGCAGTCTCGGAATGAATGGAGTCGATCGAGGTTAAATAAAACGCTGCTATAGTGAAATGAGACTGCGGCCTCATCGCGTAACTGTATCCTTGGGCTAAGCCTACTTATTATAACAAGAATGAAGGAAGAGAACGAAATATTTTGTCAACCGACTATTGCTTCTATTTTTGACGGCGGGCCACAATAAATAGCCACACGGGCTACAAAGCGGCGACCACTGCTTTAAAGCGTTCTGTCGAAATACTGTATGTGGTTAGTTTCTCCTGTATAGTTTCGAAAATTTCAGGTTTCTGGGCATGTCCGCTAAACCTAAACTCACATTCGATTAGAGCCTGTATCTGCTTGCGGCGCAAGTTTAACAATCAGCAAAATGCACGGTACACCGTCGCGGTGCACAATAAGCACATGCGTCCTGCAGGGCAGTTACCTGTGAATTTTAAATTTTGTAGTTATCTTACACATATGCGCAACATTCGAGGGCTGCTGTTGTTAGATTGGATTTTATTATGAACTGGCATGATTCCATTCAAATTTCACTTGAAGCATCTCTTATTTTGAAACTCTTGGCATATTGAAGAGAGTTTTATAAAAGTTTTCTTTGAAAATGAAAGACGTAAAGGAAAATTCAGTTAAGTGGACAGACTGGGACAGTAATCGTGAATGTCTTAAATTCGACAAAGTCGGCAAACATTCAAGTTCAACAAAAATAATTACTGTTAATATTTATCAATGCATCATATCAGGAAAATACACTGCCAGCAATTCACATTAATATACATCACACTAGCTTACCAAATCCTTTAGGTCAAACCAGCTTTATCACCGGGATTAATTTAGCTACATCATTCCAAGTTTGTTAGTAACAAACATTCAAATGTTCTTTCAGTCCCGGACCCCCCGTAGCTGTCGGTCCCCGCAACAATGTACCTGCTGGACCCCTCTTATAGGCCGTGAGTACGGACTGACTTATCCTTTCTTATAGCGTGAGAAGGACGAGGTCTCGTAGATATGGCAAGCGAGCGTTCTTGTTCTGTCACAATGTCTGACCCTCATGCTATGGCATGTCACAGTACCACAGTTTCGTCGCAATGCTTAGTGGTGCTGGCATAACACACCAGACTTAACGCTTTAGGTAAGGGCGCGGTGTTGATGCAGCTTTGCAGTTTATGAATGCATAGGGAAGGGGCGTAATGTGGGAGGCAAGGGGGGCACAATTCCCCGGGCGCCGAATCACTGGGTGGGGTGGCAAAAAGGCCCTACAATGTCACAAGTACTTTCTTCAATACAGTACATTTGCTTTCGAAAGACCTCAGGTTCGAACATGGGGCGCTAAACTTGCTTATTGTCCCGGTGCCATCTAACCTTGTTACTGATGTACGTCCCTGGCATGGGGCGCAAAATAAGGCTCAAGAAACTATACGTAAAGATTTTAATTTTTGCGCCCCCTGTCAAAGTGGCGCCCATGTCACATGCCATGCCTGGCATACCCTAGATACGCCACTGGCTTTGACTATTAATTGTGATTTCAAGCAGGGCTTTGTTTATCAGATTTTGACTGAGGGTGGAGATTGTCATCTTGAACTACCAAACCAGTGATAATTTCTGGCCTGCGGTAAAACGTCATCTATGTCCGTTTGAGTGGGCGGAGGGAAATAGCCTTGTCTGGGGACAGGGAAGAAGATGTGGGGACTGGGGGCAGTGGCGTAGCCAGCCCAAAATTTTTTTTGGCCAAATTGTGCGATTTTAGGCGAGCAACGGTAGTTTGTTTGGGATACCGCCTCTCAAAGCACAAAATGACTAGATATTCTAAACTAGTGGTTCCCAATCGGAGTTCTGCGGCACCCTAGGGTTTAAGTTACCATACTCAGGGATGCCGCAAAAAAAGACATTTTTGAATATAGACTTTCAAAATGTCATTGAGTTTTAAGGCAAACTGCTATGGGTTTGCCACTGGGTCCGCAAATTCTTTTTTTCTGTAGGGTGCCACAAACCTAAAGAGGCTGGGAAACACTGTTCTAAACAACTGGCGGAGCATGCCCCCTGGGATTTCCCTGGCTACGACTATGACTGGGGAGCAATCGCCATCCAAGCAAGTATTTTAAAAACCCCTTTTTTCAAGACAGGAAAAGGAAAAGTTTTATTAAATTGTTCGCTCCGCAACTACATTTCCAAGTTTTTTAGGCAACGATTTCTAGGATTTTTCAAGCACAAAAACTGGAAGAATTGAAACTGCTGTAAAAAATAATTTTATTCAACTACCTGCCGCTTACAGAAGGTTCCACCCGAGCTTCCTAGCATCCCCCCTTGCTACGCCACTGCTGCAAATGAGCAGCAATACACTACATTAAATCAAGAACTTCAAGTACCTTGGGTTAGTATTCAGAAGTGTCGGAAGGCGGAACAAGGAGATTGAAACACTGACTGACAAAGCTAACGCGGTTGTGGGTGAGTTTTATCGCTCTGTGGTAATAAAATGTGAACTTTCAAACACTGCAAATCTGTCAGTTTTCATATCAATGTTTGTTCCAATCCTCACCTATGGTCATGAACTTTGGGTAATGACTGAAAAAATACTCTCCCGTGCGCAAGCGGCAGAAATAAGTTTGGAAAGAGTTCACGGTGTGACACTTCACGACAAAGCGCATCATCTAAGGACCAGATGGTGTGATCAGAGGTCATCCAAGGACCAGACGGAGTGATTCCACCTCCGTTCTTGCTTGGTCCCATCTTGAAGAGGAACAAGCAGGACATTCTGTGATCGCTGTTGACTGTGAGGCATTTCGATTTCTCTTAGGGCTGCTGCCTTCGCGAGCCTCGCCAGAGAAAAAGCGGGCACGAAAATGATTGAGAAAGGAATAAATGTAAGTGCGCCAGATTATACTATGCCTGTTTTCACAAAAAATTATTTTGTCGTGTTTCGCACATTCGTATTTTTGTTGTTTTGATTTTGCCTAAAAAATACCGGACATCACGCATTATCATCCCAGTTTTCATGAGATCTTTTTATCATTTAACGCGGTCGTCAACATGTGCGTAGACAGCAACAGTGAAATACTTCATGCAGATGAAGCTGCAAATAATGGCGCTTGCGAAATGGAAGTGCGGATACAGCCAGCGCAGTAAATGTCAATTGATAACAGTGAGTTTGAAACTGACTTACATTTTTTAATGATAAATCCAAACAAGTAGAATGAAATGCTTCAGAAAATAAACTCCAGTTGAAATTATGATTTGCCACGTATAAATATGGAAAAAGCAACTTACTTTAATTCCTTTGTAAGAAAATTGCCAAAGGGCAAAACATTGCGAACACATCAAAAGGCTTTTTGTTGGTGTATCCAAAATGCCTATGCGGTAAGTTTTTCGAAAATGTTGAAAATACATAAATGCAAAACCAAAAAAATTAAGTTGCATAACTGCTTCAAGCCTTACATGAAACACCTTGACAAATAATGTTAGCAAGCTTATTCTTTCGATTATCAGCAGCATACAGGATCTCTGTTTATTAATTCGATTCTTGACGGAATGGTAACCACGAAGAAAAAGGCAACCGTGTTACATAATTAACGTTTTCGCCATTCCACAAAAACCGACTTTATCCTTCTTAAATTTTATCGCAGGTGTGAAACATAGCTGTTTTCCCAAACTTTTGAATGAGCATCAGTGACATTAGGTGTAACAATGGATGCTGCTGCTGAAGCAATTGATAATACATCGGGCGGAGACCTTCACACAAGTGACTGGATTAATTCATGGAATTCAGGATACATACCTTTCCACAAATCGACTCCGAACGCTGACCTTGTAAAACATGAAAATTTATTGTTGCCAAAAGCCAGTTCAGTTTTCCTTCCCCTTTGCGGAAAGAGCGTGGACATTAAATACTTATCGGACAAAGGGCACAAAGTAGTTGGACTGGAGGTTTCTGAAAAAGGCATTCTTGAATTTTTCAAAGACAACGAGCTTTCGTACTCGAGGAAAACGCACTCAACTCTCCATTTTGATGTTTTTCAAGCCGATGGCGCCGACATCACCATCTACATGGGTGACATGTTTGAAGCAACCTCCCAGCTTCTAGGTACATTTGATGCTATCTGGGATAGAGGCTCGTATGTTGCGATAAACGTGGATGATCGAACAAAGTATCGTGGCATTATGACAACTTTACTGAAACCGGAAGGTATTTGGCTCCTGAATTGCTTCGAGTACGACCAGTCGAAATACCGTGGCACGCCCCACAGTATTAAGGAAGTCGAAATCATGCAAACCTTCGGTGATCTGTTCAAGGTTGAAAAATTGAGCTACTACAGTGCGGACGCAAGCAAACTTCCCCAAGGGATCGACGAAGCCCTGACGGTGAACTATTCAATCCAACTAAGAAACTAGATCTCATTCGGGATTAATCTTTGGTGTTGTTTTTTAACGCTGATAAAGTTTGCGGATCCAAAAGGGATAGAATTGCAAAAAATTCGTCGCTTCTGGGAGATCTGTCATTGCCTTTTAAAGTGAGAAGTTGCAATAAATTGTCTCATTGACCCGCAGCAGGCAGCTATACTGTTTATTTGCTTTGCTTAAGACTGATTTGTCGCTATATAAACCAGGAAATTAAACTGTTTTGTCGCAATTTATGCTTTTTCGGCTGCTGTGCTAAAAGAAGCTACAAAAATATTAAGGAGCTGTGTGATGGTTGTAGGCAAACACGACTTCAATTTGCCTGAGTGATAGAGTGGCGGAACGTAGCAGTGAAGGGCAAGTGGACCCGGAACACAGCAATAAGGGGCAAAAAAGCTCCGAACGCAGGCAATGAGGGCCAAACGGACGCCAAGAAAAATGATCCGAATTAAAAAATGGGAATAAGGAAATCGAAACGTTTGCATTCCAGACTTTAACTAAACGTGCGCATGGACAAAAATGAAAAGTTGTGCTGGTACTTTAAGTACAAATATCGGTGTAGCAACTATTATGCATTAATTGAATCAAGCTTTTCATAAATATTGCCAAATGATTGACACAGCAGTCAGAGAACAAGGTGTTCCGTTATATTTTGATGAAGTTCGAAGAGACGAGTACTATTGAACGCATAACTTTATTTATATCTGTTGTGAATCAAATTACCGGTTGCTTGCATGATCATAAATAAAAGCATTGTTACGGTCG